>Ga0209489_100515_pt1 | contig 72827 bp, 33 predicted proteins | sample SiratrowhiteBW_FD_187527 | JGI IMG/M metagenome (GOLD analysis project Ga0209489, IMG submission 187527) | Root nodule microbial communities of legume samples collected from California, USA - Siratro white BW (SPAdes) (version 2) | ecosystem: Host-associated > Plants > Roots > Nodule | place... | reverse complement strand
ACTCAATTAATTAAAGGTACCGTCTTAAGACGGGCGTCGTAGGGTGCTGATACCTTCCCTACACGTAACCGACTCCCGAACCTTAATCTGTTTTTGCAGACTTATTTTTGGTTTTTCTATAGTTTTACGTAATAAACTATGGTAGCGACTCTCCTGTTTTAAAATCAAATTATTTTTTTTTGTTTGCCATTCCCCGTCGTGATACCGGTTGCGACAATTATTAAACTTAAATGAAATTTAAAATATAAAAATTAAAGAATTTGTAGTCAATTAAAAAAAATAGCAAACCCATATAACATCTCTAATGCAAAATCTTAATACTAATAGATTTATAATCTTTTTATCATATATTAGTCATCTTGCTAATTTTTATGAAACTTTTAACTTATATTTTAAATTATTGACAAATAGATAAATAGTTAGTTTTGGTTAGTTTCATAATCTATGTTTATAATAATTTGTACATCATTAATCAGTGTCATAAAAAAAATCAAATAATAATATTAATTTAGTTAATAAGAATTAGACTCATATCTCACTAATATCAGAAAATTTTAGATTAAAAAAACAAATAATATAGTATCTCTGTCTCTCTCACCCTCACGCACCTCGCTCCCAAAATCAAAATCAAGGGAATAACCACCATCGCCGTCGCGCCGTCGACAACGCCGCTTCAGGTCTTTCTTTTGAAGGCCCACATCGCACAGTTAACGATAGATTTTAGGGTTTATAAACGTATGAAGAACCATAAGGATTGCCGAGCTAGGTCGCTCTAGCTTGTAACCGAGTGGGGCATTAAGGTGAAGGAACACGTGCTATGAGACTGAGTCTTTGCTCCCTTCTTAAGATGGGTGTCTCCTCCTTGACCATACTGGATCAAACTAGCCTTTCTAATGTATTGGCGAAATCCAAACTTCAGAGCGCAGACAAAACTGCTTAACGACGTCTCCATAAAATATAGTGCCTGAAACCTTCATTTTTTGTAATGAAGATATCAGTTTCAACGAGGTACTGTCACAATGCTCAATTTTTGCAATTTTCCCTTCTGGGTCAGTGTTTGGATGTATGGGAACCAGTAAAAATGATTACTTTTTAGTTAGATTTTCCATTTGTAAATAGTATTCTGGTGTGCCGTGTTCTCTCTGTGTATAATAGCTTAATGGAATAGAGAGTGGGAATCGCAGATCATTCAACAGTGATCAAATCTTCATATTGTTTCCTTTTTATAATTCTAGTATGCTGAACAATTTAGTCTGGTATCGTATCCTGGCTGTAGATTGAAATCAAATTTTGGGCATGCTCATGTTATTCATCTTTACTGTTATCTTTTGATGACTTAATTTATTTATTTTGTTATAAGAATCATCATACTAGTCTCTTAGAAGTTGAAGTTAGTCAGTGAATTATAATTCTTGCCAATTTGCATGTATGTGCCTTTTGGTGAATTAGTGAGTTAATTTGGTGAATTGATGTTGGAAGAGTGGTGTTTTGTAGAACATTCGACCACCACTGCTTGCTTTTGTTTTGGTTGTGTGGACTTTGGAGCATATATTGTCAGTTGTTCTGATTAAATATATCTTCTGCTTTTGTTACTTTGTTTATACTTAAAAACAGAATATATCTTCTGCTTGTGGCTGTTCCTGTATCCATCCGAAGCATATCTGCTTAAGTTAATAGAACTCTTGGTGTAGAGGATTTCATACTTGTGGCAAAGTTAAAGATCATACATGTACTAGACCTAAATACAGACTAACAGCAGCTAACTAACTAAGCTCTTTGTAGGACCCAACTGAAAAGGAAGACAATGAAGAGGTAGTTGGTGATTATTTTATAGTTGAAGCACGATAAATTCTCTTACAATGGACACCCAGATACATGGAAGAGAGAGTACAAAGGGTGATGTTTTCATCAATCAGGCCAAAAAAGATGAATCCAGCTCTAGGATGGAAGGTTTTATCAAGGATGAATTCAACTGTGTATTAAATGCGAAGTAACTGTGTGAAGGACAAGTTGATGCTGGAGGTTCCTTGGGAAATGAAGAGAATCCTGCTTATATTGGGGGTGAAAATTTGACAGTCTTGAAGAAAAAAGTATGTTTCCTAAAACTATCTCATAATAAGCTCATATCCAGCTGAGAAAATATGATTCTTCAGCTTTTTCATATTTCTTTATCTGTTATGTCCAACTGTAATGTTGTGGATAACAATAAGGTATTATATTATTGAATTTAAAGTGTATAAAAGGTCTTACAAAATTGAAGTATATGGCTTATATGTTTATTTGATTTAGGCTTGATGCTGGACTAGATGAGACTTGAAATGAAAATGATAAATTTCAAATTCAGGAGAAAGAACTGTTTGATGAAGTAAATGTAAGGACTTCAGTACTAGAGCATCTTGAACGAGAATTGGAACTGATGAAGGAAGCAGCTGAAATTGTATTTAATAACCAACATTCGGTTGACTTCTACATTGACCAGTTGAATGAACAAGTACAATTGACTATGCATTCTGAGTGGTTAGTCAAACTGTTCATGCCATTCTTCTGAATGGTTAGTCAAACCGTATAAGTGACAACATTGAAAATGACTACTAAATTAGCATAATTTGAAATATCCTAAATTAGCTTGTTTATTTACCAATTAAATACTTAACTCCTAAATTAAGCTAAGGAAGACCAATCAAATTCTAGTGTGATACATATTCAGGTTTTAAAATTGAAACAAGAAACTTCAGATATAATAACTTAAATAGGTATACCATCATCTTAAAATTTTTGGAGACTTTATTCTATACATGAAAATTAGACTCTTTTAAAAGAGTCAAACCACCATATTTAAAAAATATCATATAATTTTGTAGGTTTTTAAAATTTAAAGATCCATAATAATACTAGAAAAATTATTTGGATAAATTATTAATCGGAAGAGTAAGTGTAACCATAATTTTTTATTGCTTAATTACGAAATTGAATATTTCTAGTTAAATTTTTATTAAAATATTTTGTACTATTTAAAAAATATTTTTTGTTTTCATCCAAAAATCTTGTTCGATTTGTGCAACAACAGTTGTTTTTTGATTTTCTTTCTTTAATTCATTAATCAACTCGTTTTTTTTTTCTCTTTTCAATCTTCTGAAAATCGTTAACCCTCTGAGAACAAATTGGAGGAGATTAGAGAGAAAAAGAATAACTTAATTTGCAAGCTGGACAAGAAAAGAAGAAATATCGATATTTTTCTTGATGACAAAATCAAAGTATAAGTTAGTTAGACAAAAATAAAAAAATATTTTGAAATTCAATAAAATAATAGTTTTAAGAAGAACTCAATTAAAATTATCTAAATTTATAATATATTTATAGCTTAAACCTTATTTTACTAATTAACTAAAAAGATCAGATAGACTTTTTTTTAGTATTGATTCCATGGATGAAGATGACCTTAGAGTGATTGTAGGAACATTATAGTTGGCCTTTGTCAATGACATGATTCAACAAATTACCAACATAAAGCCCCCACGCATGACAAATTGTCAATGCCATTTCACTTGCAACTCATCTAACCTCACTCCCCATGAAAAGAGTATGACCAGAAATGTGCTTATAATAATCTCACATTCTGAACCCCATTTGAGAGCAGTATATGCAACCTTGTGAATTGCTTATCCATAACACAACTCAAACATGGGAAGCTACGTGGAAAGTTTGTCAGGTGTGGAGGAAGAACATGTGTTTCGTAGCCAGTACTCAGCTGTCCCTATCCCTGACAATGTGACTTTGCCAGAATATGTGCTCCAAAATGCTGAACTGTATGCTGAGAAGGTTGCATTTGTGGATGCTGTGACTGGAAAAGGGGTGACTTATAGAGAGGTGGTGAGGGATGTAGAGAGGTTTTCAAAGGCCTTAAGATCTCTTGGTTTGAGGAAAGGGCATGTTGTGATTGTGGTGCTGCCAAATGTGGTAGAGTATGCCATTATTGCTTTGGGGATAATGGCTGCTGGTGGAGTGTTCTCAGGGGCAAATCCAACTTCTCATGTCTCAGAAATTAAGAAACAGGCAGACTCTGCTGATGCCAAATTAATTGTCACCAATACCACAAACTATGAAAAGGTAAATTTTTTATTTGCTTAGTGTATGGAATTCATGTTCATTTTTATAATAACCATTTCAAAGTTATATCCATGTTATATTATGTTATATCATGAGTAAAGAGCACACTTTCTCAAAGTCTAAAGCCAGTTTTTCACTGTCTATCTGTCACAAAATTGTCTTGTATGAGTTAACTTTTATAGTAACTTCCTAAAACAGGCATATAGTTTTGAACAAAATAATCTGGAGCCAAAGTGTAAAAAAGAAATATTCATATATTATTGTTGGATTAAAAGTTAAAAATAAATAAAATAATAAGAGATGCTATTATAATAAATATCAATTATTAGATTGTATTACATATAATAGAGTATAATAGTTTTAATTAATTTTTTTATGTGTGTATATGTATATAAATCTCGAGAGGAACGAAATTATCTTTTATCAAGTATTACATTATTTAGTATATTTCATTTAAGTAATATTTATTTAAAACCCGTTGATAAAATGAAAGTTTATTTTTCATAAATCATATGCAAAATATTATATTAATCTAAAATTATTTCATGTCTTATTTATATTAAACAAAAACAATGCTTTATATATATATATATATATATATATATATATATATTTCAAAATACAATCTGAAATATTTGATTACCATATTCTTGTTAATTTTAATAAAAGTTAACATGAATAATTATAATGATATAAAATTATAATGGAAGAATTACTTTATAAAAACGTTATTGGTGTAACATTGTGATGTAATTAGGTGATAGAGTAAAATTATAAGGTTATAATACATAGAAATCAGAGTCTTAAACCATAGTTTTTGAGTTGATATAAACACAGGTGAAGGGTCTAGAGCTACCGGTTATTGTGGTAGGAGATGAAGTTGTTGAAGGTGTCATGAATTGGAATAAGTTGCTTGAAGCAGCAGACAGGGCAGGTGATGATTTTGCCAAGGAGCCTATTCAGCAGAATGATCTTTGTGCCATGCCATTCTCATCAGGCACCACAGGAATGTCAAAGGGTGTGATGCTCACTCATAGAAATCTAGTGGCTAATCTCTGCTCTACACTCTTCAGTGTGACTAGGGAAATGGAGGGCCTGGTCACCACACTAGGCCTGATTCCCTTCTTTCACATTTATGGCATCACTGGAATATGTTGTGCCTCTCTTAGGAGCAAAGGGAAGGTTGTGGTCATGGGAAGGTTTGAGTTGAAAAAGTTTCTCAATGCCTTGATCACACATGAGGTCACATTTGCACCCATTGTGCCCCCTATCATTCTCAGCTTGGTGAAAAATCCCATAGTAGATGAATTTGACCTCAGCAAGCTAAAACTCCAGGCCATTATGACTGCAGCAGCACCACTTGCACCAGAACTTCTTAATGCTTTTGAACACAAGTTCCCTGGCGTTTCTGTCCAAGAGGTTGGTACACCATTCATCTTAAGTGTTGATAAAAAATAGCTTTTTTCCCACTTCTCAAAATTCATCAAGCAATTCCCTAGTGGAATATTCTTTAGCTAAATTATTTTATGTCTATAGTTCTAATTAATCTTTACTTGACCTATAGTTCAGTTCCATTAACTCTTTCTCATAAATTAAGAAAACCAAGTATCTGCTGTGTTAAGATTAGTGAAGACTGTAAACAGATAAAGATACCAAATCCTAAAATAATTTCTTTAACATGTTATTTTCTGTCATGAATTCATTTTTACATTTTCCATGTACTTCAAATATGGTAAGTTTCTTGTAAGAGGTCTTTTCCTCTCCATAGAAAGGGATTCTAAATGAAAAACTTGTGATGTATATTGAACCAAATGAAAAGAAAATTAGAACAGATGAAAAACTGCAGCAATCATCTGCTAGTAACAAATGTTTTATGGACAACAGCAACTTATTTCGAAACAAATTAAAAGAGAGTGAATAGATTGTGATATCTTTCAAGGACCAAAACCTCATTCAATTTTTTTTTTCTTTTAATTATGTAAATTGTGTTGTGTGACAATAATGTTATGCATATTTAGTATGGTGTGTCTATCTTCCTGAAAGTGGTAGTTTTCTTTGGTAGGCATATGGACTTACTGAGCATAGCTGCATCACTCTCACTCTTGCACAAAAAGGATTGGGAAGTGTTCATAAAAATTCAGTGGGATTCGTCCTCCCAAATTTGGAAGTCAAGTTTGTTGATCCTGACACTGGTCGATCCCTTCCTAGGAACACACCTGGGGAACTTTGTGTAAGAAGCCAATGTGTGATGCAAGGTAAGAAGGGAGAAATAATCTACCCCAAAAAAACATTTATAAGGTTATGATTAATTACACTGCGAATGAATATAAATTCTGTGTCTTTTTCATCAGGTTACTATAAACAGGTGGATGAGACTGCCCAAACCATTGACAAAAATGGATGGCTTCACACAGGTGACATAGGATTCATAGATGATGAAGAGAATGTCTTTATCATTGATCGTATCAAGGAGTTGATTAAATACAAAGGCTTCCAAGTAAGTTCTTGATATTTCACATGCTTATAACAGGACAACAAAAGAATTTCTAGGCTCTCTAAATGAAAAAAATCTTACAAAAGTAAGACTTTCCAACACTGATTCACGTATGCTTAAATATAAGCTATAAGCTTGAATACTATATCAGATTCCATGTTAAAACCAACCTATTGACATTAAGCAAATACTATACTAGATAGCACAAATGGGTGAAGGTTAAGGTATCAAATTGGCATTATAGATGCCAAAAATAGTAATGTCTTTTTGGACGCATGCAGGTTGCTCCTGCAGAGTTAGAGGCCATTTTGCTGAGTCATTCATCAGTTGAAGATGCAGCAGTAGTGCCGTAAGTAACCAACATAGCTTTGTTAATATAGTTAACATTGTTAATCTCAAACTTGTATTGGAATTTTAGTTTTCAAGAAAGCCATTGCAATGTTATGTTTTATTCTATAATGGTTGTTTAGATTACCAGATGAAGAGGCAGGGGAAATCCCTGGTGCAAGTGTAGTGTTGAGCCCTGGTGCAAAGGAAAGTGAGGAGGACATCATGAACTATGTTGCCAACAATGCTGCACATTACAAGAAAGTGAGAGTGGTGCACTTTGTGGAAACCATACCAAAGTCACCCTCTGGGAAAATAATGAGGAGGCTCATCAAAGAGAAGATGGTTGAAAAGATAAAGACAAGTTCCTTAACAAAATCTGAGAAGGTCTAAAATCACTGGCAAATTATGTATTGCTTTCATAATTCATGCCTCCCTTATGAGGATTGCAAACTTGTCAGGTGATGACTCATTTGTGAGATCTATTGTTGTGAGAAATATTTGAGAATAAAATTTGAGATTGTAGATGTAAGCTTTAAATTCTCATTTATATATTAAATTACACTTATATATAGAAAGTTTGCTCAAAATTTCAATATAATGTATGTTTGAAAAATTAAATTATATATATATGCCTACAAAGAAAACTATGCTCAGTAAGATAGACACACCATGCTAAATATGTATAAGATTGTAAAAATATTAGTAGTTAGATAAAAAGAATGAAGGTTTCAGGCACTATATTAGGGAGACCTCGTTAAGCAGTTATGTCTGCGCTCTGAAGATTGGATTTTGCCAATACTAAGGAAAGGCTAGTTTGATCCAGTATGGTCAAGGAGGAGACACCACATCGTACGAAGTGGAGCAAAGACTCGGTCTCATAGTACGTGTTCCTTCACCTTAATGCCCCACTCGGTTACAAACTAGCGCTGCCTTGCTCGGCATTCCTCATACTTCTTCATTTCTTTATAAACAATAAAACCTATCCTTAACTCTTCGATGTGGGCCTTAAGGAAAAACCTCGTTTTTTTATTTTTTTCACCCCTGCTTTAAAAGCTGGGCAGATTTAGTTTTTGTCGCTAAGTGGCAATTCAATGATGTGTGCCTATTTTTTTGCTAGAGGTGATCTGTGGTCTTAGAAGTGGTGGGTGGTTAGTTTCAGTTCTGGATAGCGGTGTGTGATTGTGGTTTTCTTTTGGGTACTCACATTCTTTCTATCCAAATTGCCACTTTTTTTTTGCTGACCCCTTTTTTTTTTTTTCTATTTTTCAGATGAAAAATCCTAAAATTTTATTTTTTTTTTATGATTTTAAGGTCATAACAAATTTTTCAAATCTTATTTCTTCAACGACAGCTTCCACTTCGAAACAAAATACAATAATACAAATGAGTTTGCTTTTTGTCATATAAACAGTGGCTACCATATCACAATTGTCAAAAAGTGATATTATTTAAGTGGTTGTCAAAGTATTTTTTTTCTGTATTGATATTTACACATCATTATTTAGAAAAGCGTCGGCTTGTTATTATTTAAAAAAGTTTGAGTTCATTAAACTTAATAACTTCATTATTTGTATATTCTATTTTCATACCACACCTTATTATTTAAGAAAGACTATGCTCATTAAACTTAATAACTTAATTTATATACCCCATTTTCATACTATACCTTATTATTTAAGAAAGTTTGGGCTCATTAAACTTAATAACTTAACTATTTGTATAACTCATTCTCATTCCATACCTCATTATTTAAAAAAGCATGAGTTCATTAAACTCAACGACTTGGTTACTTGCACATCCCATTCCCATACAATACTTCATTATTCAGAAAAAGTCCTGACTTATTAAATTCAACAATTTCAATATTTGCACACCTCATTTTCGTAGCACACATCACTATTTAAAAAGTCTGAGTTTATTAAATTGACCAACAATTGAAAAATAATTTTTATTTAAAATATAGTTGACTAAAATATATCTAAAATGTGCTTTAATTATTAAATATTGTTTAATATTTAAATAAATTTAAATAAACAATGGATGTTAATTGATATATTTTAAAAAATAATTTAAATTATTTTATTCAAACAAAATATTTTTAAATAAAATAATATAAATTTAAAATAATTCAAAATTAACGTATTCGAATTTTATAAAACTCTTAAAATTTTGTATCTAACCCTCTTAATTATGAAATTTTTAGAGTCTCATTTACTATGCTTGGGTGAAAGATAAAGCTTTTGAAAAAGAAAAGAATTGTCATCATAATTTATTATAAAAAACGAAAGATGGAATATAAAGATATGATATACAAAATCGGATTTAAGATTCGAGAGTCGGTTATGTGTACGGAAAATATTAATATCTTATAATAAAGTTCGTACTAAGATGATACTTTTTAATAAAATGAGCAAAACGAAAGTGGTTTTCTACTATGTTTATTTCCATTTCCAAAAAAACAAAAATAAAAGTAAAAAATATATATTTTTATTTTATTTTTGGGTCGACTAAGATTAACATTACTAATTTTCATCCTCGATGAAATATCAAGATTTACATAATTTTTGATAAAAAAAAATATTTGTTAGAGTGCTTGATGTTTTTAATTTTTAAAATATTGTATATTTTTATATTATTTTTAAAAACTTTTGTATTTAAAAGTTTGATTTTTTAGGTTTTATAGTTATTAGTCGGCTAAATATAAGGTACTGCAAACAAGTATGCCTAATACTCTTACGAATTGAAATAAAAGACAATGCGAACAATCACACAAATATCCAAGTGTTATTCTCAAAATTTCGTATTAAGTGTAATATGACACGCTTTGTCATTTTAGTATTTAAACAAATTATTTATCATATAAAAATACTATAATTAATAAAATTAGATATAAGTTGATACGTGCGACCATACAAATATACAAACTTACTTGTAAAAATCTAATTTTAAAACTTAGAAAAAAATATGCTGATGGGATATATAAAATACATAACTTTTGGTAAAAATATCGGACCAAAAGTGTGGCCCATATTTTATTATTATTTTTATTTAAGAAGCAAAACTGGGGTGTATTACATAAAAAAATGGGCGTCAATCACGCATCTGGTCTAGTAAAACAAGCTCAGACTTTCTCTTCTATATTTTTTTTCAAAAATCATCATGTATGTAAGGAAAAGAGAGGTATAAAAAAAAGTAAAAATACTGGGCGGCAGCAGTTGAGGTGAAAAAAATAAAAAAAACGTGTTGAATGGAAAAAAATAACACCCCCAAGCTAAATGGGCCTTGACCCAACGTCATTGTAAGGCGCAATCGAGTACAGATTAGGGCAATTTGGGACGCTGTTGTAGGGGGAGGGAGGCGAGGGGCGGTGGGTTTCAAACGGCGGCGAGCTGCTTCACGGCGGAGTGGCGGTGGCCGTCGACAAGGGCGCTTCAGGTTTTTCCTTAAGGCCCACATCGAAGAGTTAAGGATAGGTTTTATTGTTTATAAAGAAATGAAGAAGTATGAGGAATGCCGAGCTAGGCAGCGCTAGCTTGTAACCGAGTGGGGCATTAAGGTGAAGGAACACGTACTATGAGACCGAGTCTTTGCTCCACTTCGTACGATGTGGTGTCTCCTCCTTGACCATACTGGATCAAACTAGCCTTTCCTTAGTATTGGCAAAATCCAATCTTCAGAGCGCAGACATAACTGCTTAACGAGGTCTCCCTAATATAGTGCCTGAAACCTTCATTCTTTTTATCTAAGAACCCAATGTCTGATGCAAGGTAAGAATGGACAAATAATCTACCCCACAAAACCATTTATAACTCGTCCCTGTTTGGATGCGACTGTACCTACACCACAAGAGTGCACCCTCACCATGCAACCCTGTGACAACTTGCCTACTGCTTCACCGTTTTTTTGTGTTCCAAGTCCAACTTAGTTTTTTTTCTAATTTCTATTTATTTATTTGTTATATGTATTTAGAATCTATATATAGATTTTGTGTTACCTGAAAATCAATACGAAATGCTTTTAAAATTTCATGAAATATAAAAAAATGATGGTTGAAGTGTATGAACAAGTGAGTTATAATAAAAGTGAATTTTTTTAATGAGATAAGGTAAAAAGTGAGATTTACGTACATAGTACAAAACATAATTCTAGCAACATATATAAAATAACATGTAGATCAAAGTTGGATTAATTCACCATGTATAAGTGATGCTTATGGGAAAAAATGGAAGAATTTATATAGTTTTGATACTGTAATACCAATAGTAGTCACGTAAGAGGAAGAAAGAGGTATCTTTGTGTAAATTGTTTAAATGAGAGGATATTGCATGTTTCAAAAATTAAAAAACTTTGTGTGATGAATTTTTAAGAAATTATACAACACGGACTTGGTGAATTGTTACATTTGTCAAGTGTGTGCTAAATTGAGGAGTTTGTTAATTTGACAATGAATGACATATTAAAAGATATTATATGTGATGTTGGAGCATAATGTTTTATGAAAACAATGTATGAAATTATATATATACTAATGTACTTTGTTATATCCTAGTTTAACTAACTTTATACTATTATCAACAATATTAAGATTAATGAATTTGAAGGTAATTAATGGTTAGAGTGACAAAAGCTTCACAAAATTATTTTAGCTCTTGAAATACATGCTTTTAGAAGGAAACTCATTATCTAACTGAAATTATGAGATAAAGAAAATACTTTGATGGATGGTTATGAAATATAAAAAAATAAATTCATGTCATAATAATTGTATTTTAGATAAGAAAAAGTTCAAAGTCTCAAGAAAAAATAATGATAAGGTCACAAATGATGATATGTGTATGTTTAAAATATGAGATTTTAGTGTAAGATTTTTTGCTATAAAAAGGTTTAGGGGTAAAAGACAATATTAATTACAATCGTGACCATGGAGTCAAACTCATAATGTTTTAACTGTTATGTTGCTTGCAAAATTACAATATTAATCATATTAGTAGATTCTAAAATAAGCATGACAAAAAAAAATAATTTAAAACATTTATATTTATTAATTTATTAGAATAAAATAAAATATTATCCGCGTTACGAAAATCAATAAATTAAAAAGACTTTGGTTTAAGTTATGTTTCACATTTTTTTTATGATTTAATCTAATTTAATTCACCTTTAATCTTACTAATTGAATTGAATTATTTGTATAGTAAATTTTGGAAAGTATATATATTTTTAAAATTTTTAATTTTTAATTTTAATTTCATTAAATTTTTGAAATTATTATTTTACAAATAGACTATATAATTATTACAAATAAAATTAAATATCAAAACACAATCCAGTTAAGTCCAAATATAATATACATAATCTCTTAATGTGTCTATAAGAAATTACATTAGTTCCAATTAAATTGTATGTAACTTAATTACAACTAAAATTCAACTCAATTCAACTGGATTAGGTAAAATTTTTGAAAAATAATTATATTTAGCTATGTTTTTTTCTTTAACTATTATCTTTCAGTTAAGTTGTACATGACATAATGGCAACTCAATACACAAAAATGAAAAGCCTTATTCCCTTCAGCTGAACCTTTACAGCACCATATCACATGCTACTGTTTTTCCAAATTAGAATATGATTTTAGGTTACATTGCACCAAATGCTGAAGTAACATCCTCATGAAGACACCCTGGTACAAGGAAACGTAGAACACATTCTTTTGTGACATTAAAATTATACATATTTCTGACATTTGCAATGCAAGATCTGTGTTCCTTGATTGGATTACAGCACCTAAATCAACGCTCATTTTCAATATTTTCGGTGAAATTAGTTCATTAACAACTCCGAAATCCCATTTATGTGTCCCTACCATCTGCAGAGCAAGAGAAAGTCATGGATGAGACATGTTTTAAATACTGAATCTTGTACTTTTGCCCATATCAACATCACAAGAATAGACTCATAACAAATAACAGTTTTATAATACTATATTGCATTTGCCAAACATGCATGATCCTCTGCAAAGGAAAGAAAAACATAGAGTTGGTACAAAACAATACAACATTATGCTGCTTTATTCAAACTATAAAGTTCTAATAAATTCCAATAACTTGTTGTAGTTAACTACAATTTTTTATATTTTTTAGCCCGAAATAAACTTATGTAAATATAGATTAAAAAATAAACGGAGTTGTTTTAGTTTAATCTAACATGTGATTCTGAGATTAATTCACTTTTCACCATTAATTTATTGTGAGAGGTTTAATAACTCCAATTACATCACATCTTGATGTAAATAATTTTTAGTTTGGCAGAACGAAAAAAGAGATTCTTTTGTGAAGAATGTTGATGAAGGGAGAAAAGGGACTTACCAACTAGATCTAGGAATAATAGACCATGGCAACAGGCAAATGATATCTTACTTCTGCTACTTTCTTTCTTCCCAGGATTTGTTTATGTATTCATGCAATATTTTAGTTCACCACTTTCCCCATATCACCTTTTCAGGACTCCATTTTTTAAAGGAATCAGGTGTGCAAAACAATGAAGCTATAACATGTTTACATTTAAGAGGTGATGAAAAACTTGAGCTTCACAATGCTGCAACAAATAATTTGACCACATTATCATATTATTGCTAGCACATGTGTAACTGTGCTGATCATGCTTAATCACACACCGACACACAATTGGGTTGTGTCGAATAACCAAAATTATCATATTTTAATACAATAATAAGTATCATATTTTTTTTCCTCTTCAAATCTTAAATTTTCTTAACTTATATTCTTAAACCTTTTTTTACTTAACCCTCTTAAAATTTAGGGTAAATAATATTATAATCAAAATTTTAGTCAATAATATGAACTTTCTTTTAGGAAACTTTAGTTAATATGCTTACAAGTTCAAAACTATACCTAATTCTGTAATATATTACATCCGCTAACTTTTAGAGTTGAGTTTGATTTAAATTATGTACAATCACTAAAGAAGTTGTTGGATTTATGGAACAAATTTGTTTAAACTTGTAATCTTCAACTTGATATTTGTTGAAAATTTTATATCAATTAATTGTTTTAGTGGATATATATAAAGAAAAACTATTTCTATTTTATGAGTTTTTTTTTTATATAGGATTACTGTTATAAAATAGACTTTTTTTATGTCAGTTTTTATGATTAAATTTATTTGTATGTGTGACCAATATAAATATGGGTAATGGAAAGAGCACCTTTTATCTCAGATTTTGATGTAAGGTAATAAATTACTTTTACGTTAATTACTATGTACTTTTTTTTTATGTAAAAAAATGACCCTATTTATGTCAGATGTATCAAATCCGACATAAAAGTATGAATTATAGTGAACAACTATTTTTTATGTGGATTTTGGTATATCCAATGCAAAAAGGATTATTTAAAAAAAATAAATAAATATATATATATATATATATATATACTAATAAAGTAGTAACACGTAACATTAAATAAAACGTCTGTAACTGCAGTTCTAATCAAATTGTACACTTTAACTTAAACTACCTAATATTGTTAACATAGATAAAAGAAACGTCAAGTATTTAAATAAAATTTAATGAAACTTAACTCTTATTTACGAAGAAAAAGATAAATGAATCATGAATATCTCATCTCCATGATATTAACCTCGTACGATAAGATCTAATTTTGAAAAACTTTGAATATTTGACATAGGTTAACATTTGATTCTCATATAACCTAAATGCAAGGTAATTAATACACTTTAAAATGTAACTGAAAGAAAATTTTAAACTTAAAAAACGTTAAACTTAAAAAAATGTTAAACTTATCCTTATAATAAATGTTTTTTTTTGTTTTATCACTCTTAAGATGAAAATAAATAATTAGTCCTTATATTTTAAATTATTTAAAACATTTATTCTTGAAGTCTAAATTACAATTTTAAATAACTTATAATATTTATTTATATGGGATAAATTAATTTACATATAATTTTAAAATTAGAAAAACAAATAATACATCCTACCTTAATACGAGCAATGAACCATCAACATCAATTCAATAAAAACATTCATGCTTGAATCCCAAAATCAACCATGTAGTTTGAACAACAATTGGAGATATAAAGCATTAATCTCAATAACAGACATTGAACAATGGAAAAGGATGAAAATTACCCATTCAACACCATAAATGCAAACTAGTAAAGTTAAATTAGAACTAATCGAATGCTAAGAGCATTTTCTACTATTGAATTAATTTCAAATTTAAATTATAAGATACACAAGCCATATTGTAAAATAAATAAAAAATATTAATTTTACATATTACTTTTAACATTATGATAAATATTATATGTTGTGATATAAGTTTTCATTTTTTTATGAACCATATATTTATATGAGCTAATTTATTTAGCTTATCCCATCACAGATTGAACTTGTTTTTCTTGAAACACAAGTCATGGTTCTTCTTCTCTTGTGAACACAAACAATACTTTGGAATTATTAAGAAGAAAGAACACATCCACGAATCAAGCTTCCCACCAAAACAAACCTGTAAATCAAAACTAACACACACAATAAGGAAAGGAGATTGTCGGTGGTGCCAATTTTTGCAACATCACGTGCTCCACTCCATCCACCGTCCACGTGGCATTTTCTGCACCGTTCACGCCAGCTATGTTAGTACCCCCACCACCCCTTACTATTCTTCTACTTTGATCTTTCAACATTGCCCTCCTCATTCACTTTATTTACAATCTCTGCCATTCCATCATCAACGGCTGATATCATCCCTGCATGATCGCGTTTTGTTGGTCAACGTGGAGTACTTTGGACGGTCATGATTGCACCATAAGCTGCAAGTACTTTTACGAAACACTCCCAAAAAGTGCGAATTTTCAGCTTTACAGCGACTGATTATGATTCTGTGTGCTTTTATATGTTCTACCTTATATATCAATGCCTTTTTCTGTCTTAAATTTGTATTTATATTATAAAGGTGCTGTTTAAGTTTTAAATATTAATTGAATCCATCAAATATTATAATATTTATTTTAACTTTTCAAATATTTTAACTAATTGATAATATCATAGTTTTACAATTTTAGATTATTCACCAGTTAACATTTATTGAGATGACATTAGTTTATTACATGTCTCCGTGACTAAAATTGCAATAGAATAAAAAAATTTACAGAATTAAAATATTATATCTAAAAATATTAATAGAAGACTGATCTTAAGTTGAGTTATTGTTTAGATTATGGAAAACATTGTTGAAATAATAAGCACTTACTTTATAGGTGTATTTTTCTATCAAAATGTTGGTTAGAATCAATGGATATTATTACTAAGGTGATTTGCAATGATTTAATTATATGATTGGTCTGATTTGTACAAATTGAGTTTTCTAATGTTTGAAAAATGATGTTCTTATGTAATTTGATTCAAGTGACAATTTATTGTTTTTAAATAATGTTTATTATAAAAAATTTAACTCGACCACTAATTATTATATAGATATAAATTTGGAGATAAATTTAGTATTATTATATATAAATATAAATACAAATTTATAAGTAAATTTAATATTATTATTAATGTTTTTAATATTGTAGATAATATTATTAATATTATTACTAACATTATTATTATTATATAAAGATATAAATCATTTGGTAAATTTAATGTTATAGATGACATCAATTGTCTCAGAGATCACAAAAGTCAAATCACAATTAAATTTAAATTACTATACTAATAGGTAGAGAGAGTTATCTCTTAATTAAAACTATAATTTTTGGTCTAGTGATAAATATTCAATCTAACAATTGACATCAAAACTAAGATTATGAATTCAATTTTTAGAACATTATTAAAAAATTATTATAGATCACATCAATTATCTATAATAAATTATTAGATGATTGAATATGTATATAATTTTATTAGAAATATTAGATATATTATTTTCAAAAATTTATACTTTACTGTGATTATATAAGTGTAACTTCCACATTTATTATTATAAAAAAATAATTTAATTTTATATTATTAATATTTTTGTTTTAATTCTTTTACAAAAGGTTTCTATTTAAACATTATGTATGCTTTTAAGGTATCAGATACCAAATATCAACAAACCTTTATGAAAGGAAATAATTTATTTTAAAATTTAATTATAATATGTTTATATATGTTTATATATTAAATATTAATTAATATAAATATAAATTACAGACCTAAAATGTTTTGTCTTTATAATATACATGTTAAAAATATTAATGATGAAGAATAATAATCAAAATAAAACACAACAAGTAAAGAATACCAACGAATAAACAACTGTCGCGTGACATGCTGCCGCGTTTTCTTTCTTTACTCCTGTTCAACCGAATCTTCTAGAACCTCACCACGAAAACCCAAATACACCTTTTGTATGTATTGCTCGTATTACACAGCGCGTGCGATTGAGTAATAAAATAATACAAAAAAACAAAAACATACTTAAATTAAAAATTTTAGATTAGGAAACAAATATTTTTTTTAAACTTATATAAATTTTATTCAAATTTAGGAAGTAAAACAAAATAAAATCCCAAATTCCATATACTTGTATGACCATTTCTCTTGTTATTTTTTAAAAGTAGAAAAGGTGAAATAAAAGAAATAAGAAAACGTGTAACATATTTTTGCTCTCTTCCAAACTTCTATAAACTCAATAGAAGTGAAAAGAAAATAGATCCTTTCCCATCTTTCCTCCAAGCTTTTTTCTTCAAAAAGGAAAAAAATCAGAACCATTGATTATGTTCTCTCTTCTTCATTTGTCAATCAAAGGGTCGAGATCTTACAGTGTTTTGATTGGAGATAAGATTTGCTTTAGAGAATCTGTTATTTACTTTTTAAAGCCACTATTTATATTTTCAGAAAAAAAAAATGGTAAAATTAGACAGAGTTTGTTATTACTATCTCTGAAAGAATGGCAAAAACCGTAATAATCTGAAACTCGATGCCCTGTTCTCTCCACTATTCTTATTAGTACCTCTGTCTCTCTCCCTGTCTTTCTCTCTGTGTTTGAGTCTTCACTCTTCACTCCACTCTGTTCTCTGACGCCGCCAGATCTCAGATTCTCACACTCTTCACAATGCACCACCACTTCCGTCCGGCGATGGTGCCGGTGATCGCGGCGGCGCTCCTCATCCTCGCCACCCTCTCCCAGGCGCACAACATCACGCACATCCTCGCCCAGCATCCGGAGTTCTCCACCTTCAACCACTACCTCACCCTCACGCATCTCGCCCCAGAAATCAACAGAAGAAGCACCATCACCGTCTGCGCCGTCGACAACGCCGCCATGGACGACCTCCTTGCCAAACACCCTTCCATCTACACCGTCAAAAACATCCTCTCCCTCCATGTCCTCCTGGACTACTTCGGCGCCAAGAAGCTCCACCAGATCACGAACGGCACAGCCCTCGCCGCCACCATGTACCAGGCCACCGGCTCCGCCCCGGGCTCCGCCGGCTTCGTCAACATCACCGACCTCCAAGGCGGCAAGGTCGGATTCGGTGCCGAAGACAACGGTGGAACCCTAACCTCTACCTTCGTGAAATCCGTGGAAGAAATGCCTTACAACATCTCCGTTATCCAGATCAGCAAAATTCTCCCCTCGGCTGCAGCGGAAGCCCCTACACCCGCACCCGCGCAGCAAAACCTCACCAGCATTATGTCCAAACACGGTTGCAAAGTCTTTGCTGACACTCTTTCTTCCTTTGCCGACGCGCTTTCCACCTTCAACGACAACCTCGGCGGTGGATTAACCGTTTTCTGCCCCCTCGACGACGCCTTCAAAGCTTTCCTCCCCAAATTCAAAAACCTAACAGCTTCTGGCAAAAACGCGCTTCTCGAATTCCATGGCGTGCCGGTCTACCAATCCCTCGCCACGCTAAAATCGAACAATGGACTTCAGAACACCTTGGCCACCGACGGAGCGAACAAATTCGACTTCACAGTGCAAAACGACGGCGAAGATGTCACTCTCAAGACGAGGCTCACCACGGCGAAGATCACCGACACCATAATCGATGAACAGCCTCTCGCGGTTTTCGCTATCAATAAGGTGCTTCTCCCTAAGGAGTTGTTCAAGGGTGAGGCACTGGCTCCGGCTCCTGCACCAGAGCCTTCTGCCGCCGACGCTCCTGCTCCGGCGAAGGGGAAGAAGAAGAAGAAGCCTGCTGACGCGCCTGCTGCGGATTCGGATTCCGACTCGCCGGCCGATTCCCCCGGGGACGCCGCCGATGACACCGCTGACGATAGTAACGGCGCCGTCATGCGTAACGGCTGGAGCTATGGTAATGTTGTTGTTGCCTTGGGTTTGGTTTTTGGGTTACCGTTAGTGCTGTGATGTGACCTTGTTTTAAAAAAAGAGGGTTTTTAGGGTTTTTTTTCTCTTTTGTTTTTCAAGGTAGGAAATAAGAGGATTCGAAGGGATACTCCTTTTTCTCTATCTTTTTTTTTTTTTTTTGTGTTTTATTTTTTTTTTTTTTTTTTTTTTTTTTGTGTGTTTTAATATTTTTATTTGATTATTATTATTATGGTATCCCATAATGTTGTAATTTTGGTGGTGAGAGAATGGAAACTGATACATTGTTGTGAATGTTCTAACGTAACATTTTTTTGTTTAATTTTGTCGCATGAGCGTGATATCTAGTGGCTTGATTCACGATAATGGAGATGTTGAATGTTTATCCTTATAGATTTTTGATGATAATGTAGATTGTTTCGCATAATAAATCAATGTTTAAACTTCTAAATTCTGTTTATTCAAATGATATTTGAGATGTATGTGAAAGTTTGGTAATTTGGGAGAACTTTTTATCCTTAAAATTTATTTTTCAATGTTTTTGTTTTAATTTGACGTTAAATTGTATTGCTTTAAAAACTAATTTGTTACCGTTGAGGGGTTTTAGTTGATTTTAATAAGATTTGATGAAATCATGTGATCGACTGAACCAGAGTGAAACCGACACCAAACGTTGTATAGGTTTTTAATTGTCGTTGGAGACTTTGTAGGATTGAGGTGTTGGGTGGAGAAGGACAAAGGTGGAGATCCTTTGGCCATGCATGTTTTTTTGTCTTTATTGTGTTTGGTGCTACATTTAAATTGGTTGTAGCAGTAGCTTGTGGTTATTGTTTATTGTCTTCAAAACTTAAATTGGTTGTAAGAAATTGTCTACTATAGGAGTAGTAGTTTTCACCGGCAGCGTATTCACGAGTTACAGTTGAATTGGTAAGAAATTTACTTTGCAAAAAGTTGAATCCCTGTGCTGCAATTTGTCTACCAAAACATGACACACTGAAGTCATTCATAAATTGAATGGGACATGTGTTTACTCGTGACTGTTTATGGGTTTGAATTGAAAAACTGAAGTCATTCATAAATTTAATGTTAAATTAGACATAGAGGAAGTGCACACGTTCTGAAGCTTGGTTACAAGAAAAGCTAGAGGTTTGTCTGGTAAGCATATGGCACAGTGAGTGTTACTGGTGCACTTTCCTCCTTTTGCAATATTATTTTACATTTAACTATAATATCATTGTATATGAATCACAACATTTCATATTTAATATATAAAGATAAATAAGTAAAATAATAATAATTTGAAAATTATAAAATATAAAAATTTTATTAACTTAAAAGACTAAAACAATTTAATAAAAACAATTAAAAATACTTAAAATTAAAAAACTTGAAATTTACTTAAGCATTGAGTAATAAATGTATTTGGGTATGTTTGGACAGTAAACAAGAAAGTTGTTGCTTCAACTATAAAAAAAATATAATTCTTGAGGTTGGAATTAATTCTTTTACGGAAAATTATCTATATCCAAAATATGTCCAACAATGAAAAATACACACATTATGAAAAACTTCATACACTGAAGAGTGATGTTAAAAGTAGTTTTTCTATAAAATTTAAGTTTTAGAATTTTCATAAATTTAGATATTTTTTAATTAAGTTTTTATCATTTTTTAATCTATGAAATACTCAAAATTTTATATATTTTTTCAATTGAGTTTTTGATTTTTCTTTTAAATAAGAGACACGATTATTTTATCTTGTCTCGTTGCTCAAAATGTTAATAAAGAAATGAAGTTTTGTGGTTAAAAAGTTAATGTGATTAATGTAAAATAACGATTTTTATTATTTTGATTAAAAATGGGTGGATAACGAAAATTGTTATATTTTTCAATAATTTCAATATTATCACACATCATTATGTTTTCCAATGATTTATGTCTCAAGTTTCCAATTAAAAGAATAAAAATAACTTGTGATTTTATATTAACTGCAGTTTATATTATTTTATACTAATCACATCTCATATTTAATACATGAAAATTTAATAGGTGAAGACAAGTAACTAAGATAATAATCAGTTGAATTACACTAATTAAAAGATTTTCCTCATCACAGAATTTTCCCATCACATCAATAAATTACACTAACCAAGGGATTTTCCTCATCACATATATGTGACTATGACAATCTCTTATTATTTAAGAAATTTTTAATTAAAACAATAAAAATCACTTATAATTTTACATTAATTACAGTATCATCTTATATTAATAATTTCATATTAATCATTAAAGATAATTAAATAAAATAATAATCAATTGATAATTGAAAATAAACTAAAAATTTAATGAAAAGTCAATTAAAATACTTATAAATTAAATTTATAAAAAATTTGAAATGACAAAATTGTTACATCCTCATCAAGTTACAAGGGCATAATAGTAATTTAACGATTTTGATTAATAAATGTGCTCAGATATGTTTGCACAGTGGTTGGAAACACCTCAAACAGACATTACCATTTTTTGATATAGAATTAACATGGAAAGTGATTTTCAAAGACAGTGAGAAACAAGATAATTTGCCTTCACCAACAGTGTTTCAGTTGCTGTAGACTTATAATAAGGTAAATTTGTGATGTCTGAATAAGTAGCTGGTCCATTCCAACATTAATGGCATTCGGTGGCCTACCTCCGGACAATCATGCTCTTCCTTTCTTCTTCTTTCTCCCATCTACCGGATTCACCTACACACACCACGTTTTTTCCACCAATTTTCAAAAAGATTTAAATTCATATAAATGAGTAAATTTTATATGATATTATTGCACATGGTAATAAAGTGATCACTACTTCTCCTAGACTTGACCATGATAAACAAATGAACACCAACCAAATTCAGAAGAGAAAAATAAAGGAGGAGAAAAGCATCATGAGTGGCACTAGAACTGGCAGAACTATTGAAGAGCCTTCACCATAGGGCACAGGAGTATAGGGATTTGGAGGAGCAAAAGTATAAGTGCAGCACTCAACCCTTGCAGGAGGAGGAGGAGGGCACTTGCTAGGGTAACCATAAGGTGGTGGTGGTGGTGGAGCACCATAAGCAAGTGGTGGTGGTGATGATGTTGGGGATTGAGTGACATCATCCCCTGAAGCTTTGAAGGCATAATTGGATTGATATAACCAAAGGGTAAGAAGAACTGCAAGAAACTTTGTTGAGAACATTTGGTTTTCCTTTTGATTGAGTAAGTTGTTTTTCCTTGTAACTTGAGAAAGGTTTAGATGATTTGAAGAACACTGCTGAGTATACAGAAAATGAGTTTTTTCTTCATTCAATTTGTAGATACCAAGTTCAGATATACATAAGGTTCTAGATTTGTCACCCTTTTGCATGAGATATGATGCCACATGGCAGAACATTTGTCATTGTGATATTGAAGTAGTAAACAAATTCAATAAGCTTCCATGACTCTCAATGCTGACAAATTGTTAAACTGTTCACTTTTTCTTTCCCTTGTCTGTTTATTTATTTTTTTCTTTTCTAATTTCTTTTCCTTTTCAAAAGTGTGTTCTTAAAACTCATTTTTCAATGAGTCTGCACTATTGTAAATAATGGAGTTTCATACCACATGTCATACAAGAGTTGGACAGATAAATCAGAGTTAAAAAGCATTAGGTTAAAGAGGAAAGCTAATGAAAGTTTAGAATAAAGAGGCATCAGGAAAGTATAAATATTTCAATTATCACCGTTATTATGTAACACTTAATAGTTTTACATAGCCTATAAATCGCCGTCAAGATTAGTTTATATATATTTTTTTCTTAATTTTCTAAAACTTTTTTTAAAATAAAATCAGAAGTTAACAATACCTCAAACGCAATAATATATAGTCATAATTAATTATCATTTTAATTCTTGAAATTATACAAAATAGTCATATATATATATATATATATATATATATATATATATATAATTTTTCATAATATATAGTCATAATCAACTATTATTTTAATTTTTGAAATTATACAAAATAGTCATAATATATATATATATATCTTGATAATAAAGCAATATGAAACCTTGATGCTAATTTCCTTAAAAAGTGATATTATAAGTTATAAAATTTAAAGGGGACTAAAATAAAATCTTCAAGATTTATTTAATATTTTCTAATTTTAAAATATATTTATTTTAGATTGTATAATGAAATAGATATTTTAAACATTTTCAATATCCTCTAAAGCAAGAAGGTGCAAAAAGTAATTAGACGATCTCTGGGCGTCCAGAATGCACGTAAGCAAATGGGTTATATAAACCAGAGAATTTGGCCTTAACAGTTCTCCAAAATTCAACATATTATTGAGAAATTTTTTGGTTTAGATTTGCAATTCGAAAACTTGTAGAAAGAAACCCTTTTCTAATTGCTTGAATTGCTCATTGCGTTGCTAGAATTATGGATTGAAGAACGAAGGCACAAACACAGGTTCGAAAAAGAAGATCACAAAATTTTATGACACGCTTCAATCTTTCAAGAATCGAAAATGAGTAAGAATTTGAACACTGAATCTGCCGTTTTTTTTATTTCCAACCCAAATGACAAATTCAAGTTGCGAAATTCTTTGAGTTCTGATTTTATATTGATATGAGTGAAATCAATTCACCAACCAAAACCCTAAATCAATTTTTTTTTTCTTAAAACATGGACTTTGGATGTGAATAGGATCAACGGAAAATCTTTTGTGACGGGTTCAAAAACGATTTGATTAGAAGATTGACAATAAATCAAATGCATGCTTTAGGCAAAACAAAAACCCTAAATACATCTATTTTTGAAAAACATACATAAAATATAGTAATTTTAAAGAATGTGTTTCAATATTGATATTTTGGAAAACAAAGCCAAATTTTTGGGATATTTTTCTAAAATGTTTTATATAATTCAAGGCTCACACAATATCCAAAATTCTGTGTTCAACCAAACCTTAAATTGTTGCCCAATTTCACACGAAATTAAGTATGTATGTTACCTCAATTAAATCACAAGCATAAGAGAATGTTATGAAAACTCCTATTTGTCAACAGTTTAATGATCATCAGCCAAGAACAGAGACTCTTCATTTAAGCATAAGATGAAAGAGTAACCCATAATAGATGACATACAAGTTCAAACAACTACATTCAATAGTTAAAATACCATTAATCTTAATAATTAAAATTTAATTTAATAATTAGAAAATGCTAATGCAGGAATTCCAACATGTTTTACAATATCAAAATCAACTTTTATGGATGACAAAGGTTGATTTGGAAAACTTAGGAAGTCTTGTCGAGGTCATGGCTGTTCAAATACAGACAATTCAACTCCTCCACGAAATATGATGAGACAGGCCTCGGAGAGAATCCATCATAGACATTTTCCGTCTTTGCCAAGCATAATTCTATCATGTACTTGAAGGGTTCGTGCATCTGATTGAAAGGTTGGTCAGCAAATTCCTCGAACGGCATCCACTTTGTCAGAAAATTCAAAGCACAGCAAACAAAATTTTAGCACCAGCAATACAGACTCAAATAAGATCATAATAGTACTAGGGTAATGAGGTGAACATGCAATGCAATAATCAATTATATTCATTGGAACCAATGCAGTATGTTGACAAATGAATGTTTGAACATGTTTACTAGGTAGATAGTGTTCATATAATGTGTCACACTATTCAAGTAAGTGGTTGTTCACAAGTTTTTCTCTTGTAAACATATGATGTGTTTTCTGTTAATATTTGGTAGTGCTTGTACAATTGGACTTTATCTGGTGAACTGGAGTATTGACATGATAAGCAGAAGAAAACAAAAACATGATTTGGCACAGAGAAACAAAAATACCTGAGCTGCCTCAATTTCCAGATCTTGCTTTTTGATGTCAAAAGAAAGAGGACGCAGCATGCAGACAAAAGATAGATCTGATTTTCCGAAGAATGAATTGTGTGTGTGTCTGAAAACCACAAACATGAGAATGTCAAAAGAAAAATTGTAAAGGGAAGAAAGAGATGTTAGAAAATTTCAATTTCTTTTACTATGACTTATGTTTATTAAGATGCTAGATTCCAAATCCAACTTAATGATTAGAAGAGAAGTAGAAAACAAGTGTCCTTAGTGTCTCCCATTAACTTGAGTGCAATTTAACTCAGTAAATTCTATTTGGACTGATGCTAGGGAATTTCCTTTCCAAATCATGGATCTATATGAAATATCTCCTTAAAAGGTATTAACTAGGCTTTTCTTCACAAATTACAAAATTCATTTACCTGAATGCTAGTACTTCCACAAATTCTGTATCAATCTGAACAAGAATAAAACAGACCAAAATAAAAGACATGACTAAAACACAATAATACTAACATTCTACAACATATAGGAATGCAATTTTGTACTCTGATACTTACTCCTGTCTCTTCTTTCACCTCTCTAATAGCTGCTTCAAAAATCTCCTCACCCTGCAGGTACGAATCCAAGTTTCAATTTGCTAACAAAATAGTAAATTATTTTGAAGAATAGATGGAATTTGTGTTGAAAAGTGTGCATACTGCATCAACTACTCCAGTAGGTATTTTCCAAACACCAATCCCGTGGAATCCACCTCTTTTTTCCTGGACCACAAGCACCTACAAGGCCACCACACCCCCAAAACAAAGGTAACAAACAAAGAAAAAGGAATAGAATGCTAGCATGAAACAAGGTTGATTATTTGTAACAAAAACTTTGATCTACATAATCATTCTTTGATCTCGTTTCAGACCTCTTTCTTATCATTCAAGACAATAGCGCCAACTGCTACACAATGGGAAGCATTTGGAGGTATTGTGCAGCCAGTTTTGGGAATCCAGTAAACTAGCATTAGATAGTTTGGCTCTGCATGGTGGTACCAAAAACCCTCCTGCCAGTAGCATAACACAAAGCACATTTATGACCAAATTATTATCAATCACAAATATCAAGATTTCCATCAATTTCCTTGGATTAACACAAATGAGAACAAATAAAGTAGATATTGATATGATAATCTTACACCTTACTCTAGTAGCTACCCCAAATGACAAAATTTGACACAAGATGCTTTGAATATGAAGTGGGCTAAATAAGGCTAACACTCCCAATGCATTGCAGATAAGAGAATAGAGAATATTAGATCAAAGGTATAATTTTGTTATTAAGGGTTTCTCCTATTTTACATTATTATCACAATATGCATGATGCGGAACCAAAAGTAGTCTACAACAAAACCTTAAGAAAATAAGGGGGAAATTACCTTAACAGCAGTTTCAACAAGATTAACAAGCTCGATAGGTAACTTGATCCAAACACCATCTTTTCCCTGAAATGCATACCAAAATTATATAAATAAAGGCCAACAAGAGGTCAGAGGTTTTCAATTTTATGACTGAATAAATTCTAGGTAAGAAAATTAAAATGTGCATGAAAAGTATGTTTTTTTTTTTTGGATAAAAGCATTGATCCAAAGAGAAGATGCATCTTGAGTTGAAGCGTGTGTTTGCACATTAATCAGCTGACTTCATATTGTATTATTTAATGGTTGGTTTTAAGGTGTATGGTGAACAGAATCCCTTAGAAGAACTACATTGGCTTCAAATTTTGACTCGTGCAAAGAGGTGCTCTCTAGTCAAACATATGATATCACACAACCCTGTGCACTAAACTATCTATTGCACCTAAAGAAAGAAAGTGGCCAACTATTACAAGTGGAAATAGGCATCACAAAACGGATAAACCTTTTCAGATGACAGCTTAATGCAAGAAAGTACCATTTTAGGATCTAGATCATAATCTTCACCTGTTTTTTCCAATGTAAAAGTGAAGATCTAAGCAAAGTAGCAAAAACTTCAGAGTCCATAGCCTCCTTTAAGTCGACAATGACTCCTCCATGTTCATCATTGGTGGCTGGGAGAATTTTAACACATTCAAATCCATTCTCACACAGTCGATCCCCTAATAGTGGCGCTGGACTAGCTGAGACTGACATGGACTAAACTGCACAATAAATAAAAAACAATGATAAAAGTCCATAAGGAAGTTCAAATAAAATAAAATAAAATTGAGAAGTTGAACACTTATGCTACATCTAGATTCTAGAAATAGCTGCAGAATTGTTGAATCACAAACATTTACATTGTCTAAAATTCACAAACTTGCACAACTGTACAGGTGGCTCCACCTAAGCTTAACAGGAAAACTTTTGGTGGACATTTCCTATAGAGTGGCAAGATTGTGAATCCATGAATCATACAATGAACAATAAAATCACTCTTTATCCAAACCACTGAAACAATTTCAACCTGTATCTTTTGTTTTGACAGTTCTAGATAACAAACAAACTATTCAAATCAGTGCTTAAAATTGGTTTCAAGGTAGTTCAACAGAGTCTGCTAATTCTAAAAATCCATCACCGAATCTGCACATTTCATATGACAAAATACCATTTCAGAGTCATTTTATATCAGTTAGTTTACTCTAGAAGTTCTCACTAAAATAAAACAAAAGAAAAGGCAGATTCTAGAAAACTCTCCAGTCTCAACTAAATCATATTCAGTTTGAGACAACACAACACCAAAGCCAAAATAGCATGGCACAGACAAGTTCCACAGATAACTAGAATCAGCTAGCACACAGCAGTGTGACCAAGAAGAACCACACCAAAGAAGATTACCTTGAGAACAAACTCAAAAAAGAGATGGAGATTAACTGAAAACTAGAGGATTCAAAGGCTAAAGTTTGGAAGTGAATAAAAGGGGACCACAGCCACAAGGAACATACACAAAGAGAGCACTAGCTAGTGGAACTTGGAGAGCTACAAGTAATAAGGTTGCAATTTATAGCAACACGCTTACTCTGAGTTTCATAAGTGCGTGGTGACGTGTTTCCACTGCACCCCTTAGTGAACCAAGGCTTTGCCATGTTTGAATTCATTAGTAGCCGCCCACGTTATAAACTTGGTCACTGGTCAGAATATTAGCTGCTTGGGTAGTCTTCAGCAACTCCATCCATCAGTATGAACAAGTTTATCACTGAGGCACATGACTTTGAAATATGTACATTTTTCAAACAAGTCCGTGTTCCTAGTTCAAACCTTAGAAGACCATTGACCCTTTGTGAACTATTTCTCGAGTTTATCCTGCACATGATTTTGAAAATGTTATCCCTTTGTTCACTTTTTATAGCAAGATTTTGTTTTCAGTGTTCAAACCTTAGAAGACTCATTGATCCTTTGTGATCTCATTCGTGAATCATGAGGCTGTTTTGTCCTCAAACTACTGTTCCTGCTCTTGTTCATATGCACAAGAACGTACCTCAAAACACACCAGATCAAGGTGGAAGATTAACAAACATAAGTAAATATATATGATCGTGTAAGCATATTATAAAATACGTATACTAAAATGAACCGAGCATAAAGCATTAAGCACCGAAACTTCTGTAGAATAACGTGTGGTGAACACTTTTTTGGACACAACACATGTCCCATCATTTTCATATATAAAACTGAAGTACTCTTAGCTGAATAAACCAGATAAAGTTAGTTAAAATTTAGGTTTATATTATACATTAATTGGAGTGTCTATCATTTCTACCACATACAAACGGAAAAATTTAGCATTTTACTAGAAGTAGCAATAACGTGAAATTCAAGATTACTCTTGAAAAAAGTTGAAAGTCAACACGGTGGCTCCTTGAACAGAAGAGGGTGGTGACAGTGACACGAACAGTGAATTGAAAGTAACCCTGAAGGTCTACGGAATGGCACCACTAAGTCAAGAGACGGTAAGACAGCACCACCCCTCATAGTCAAGAAAAGAAGAGATAGATCATTAAACCACCACTAAGTCTAATTAAATTCACTTAATATTACCCACACTTTCCATTAAAAATTTATCCAATAAAAATTTAGGATTAGGGAGTAAATTTGAGTTGATTTGAAAGTTTGATCGTTTGGATTAAGAAAAAGATGGTAAGATTTGATAAAAAAGTTTATAAAAGTTTATGAATGATACGATAGGTATAATAATTATTTTAATATATAAAATTATAATTATATAATTAAAAATAAAATATAAGTTATTTATTTAATATAATTAATAATATTTTAATAAATTTATGAAAATATTAAATTAATAATTATTTTTAAAATAAATATAATTAATTATAAAATATATTAATTTATTGATTGCAAAGATTAATTTTTTAAAATATAAAATTAAATCTTTTAAAATAATTTTAATAATAAATTTAAATATAATTATTTATTTCATAATAATAAAATAATTATTATTATATAATTTATTTTTATTTTAAATATTTTATTTATATTATTATTAATTATTTTACTAATAATATCATATAATATTTTATTATAAAATCTATATAATATTTTATTTTTTATTTTTAAATATTATTTATTATTATAATATATATATATCTATATTTTAATGTAATCGATTATATATACTTTTATGATTATTTATAACAAAAAATTATTTTATTAATTGTTTTAAACTTTTTAGTTTATAGTAAATTTAATTATTATATATTTTTTTAATTATTTATTATTTTAAAATAAAAATATATATTTGATATTTTATTTAGTTATAGTTGAATTAAAAAAAATTATTGGAAAATGAAATTTCCGTGCAAATTATCTTATAAGAGAGAAGAAAGTTTTGAAGAATTGTTTTCTTGTTTTTCGTGTTTTATAACTTTGTTTTTCCAACTTCACTCTCTTTTTAGTGCTAGGTGTGTTTCCATCCTCGGAAACAAACACACCTTAAGAGTATAAGATTGTGTTTGTTATTTTTTTTATATTGCTTAATTTCTCGTTTTTACTTATATATTTTAATTTTTTTAAAAATAATTACAACTATTTTATAAATATAACTTGAAGGAAAGTCTTTACCGACATATACTCTATTATCCAGCTTATCAGACAGTTATTGACAACAACAACTTCTTGTAAAACATTACTCTGACTTAAAATCTCAACCAATTATAATGCTTTGTACAGATTTGACCCTTATAAATACAATGTGAATGGGTTCAGAAAAGATAAGATATTTAATTCTTAAATTATTTGTCCAACATATGTATACTGACTTTGGCATCAGATACCTATTGGAAACTATTTCTAATACCAAAAATCCTCGATACCTCTTTAAGAACATAATGATATTTGAATTTTATTCCATCAATATATTCTCAGAATAGACCAGAATGATACTATATAAAATTATTTATATAAAATTATTTATGAATGATACTGTATAAAATTATTTATGGCAATTTCGTAATAACAGCTATAAATAAGATAATATTTTTATTACATCTTAAGAATATTTTTAAATTTAAACATATTTAATATTTTTTAAATTTAATTCTTCTACTTTATTAGAAAAGTAACTTGTATATATAACATATTATACTATTATTTGTGTGTTTAAAATGACATTTTCTCTTAACAATATTTATAATTCCATGAACAACATTGTTTGAATACATAAATTTCTGTTGAGTGAGAATTATTTTCACTTCACTGAGAATTATTTTTGCTTGAATCACAATATTCTTCTTAAGTGAAAATTAAACTGAAAGCCTAGCTGTGAATTTTGCTTAATCGACCAATTTTGTTTAATAAATAAAAAAATCCAAAATTTTAATTTATATATAACATAAATTAAAACAATAGCCTTTATTATTAAAATCATCTTTACTAAAAGAGGGTTTTACAGTTTCACATAGTGAAGGTCAAAGTTTTATGAATAGTATATCTGTTTTGAAAACTTCTTCCACCATTTTTTTTTTCTCTTTATATGATTAAGATTCTCGTGGATACTCTTCTAAGTATAATGTCTTTGTTGACATTGTATGCAAGTGTCAACTGTTTCAATCGATATTTTTTTTTCAGTGGACTTTATATCAATATTTTCTTTTTATATATAATTATTAGCTTTTAGGACCAGGTTAAAATATCTAATGTGTGCAGCTTTATCATTAAGTTTTTTTTGCTATTTAAGAACAAATTTATTGTAATAAATTATTATTGATTAGACCTCCTTGTGTTTCAAACTTACTATTCTTAGTGGACATTTCTTATATAGTAGATCCTGATTACACATACATGTTTTAAGGTCTAATAATATATATTCATAATGATCATCAATTGATATATTGACTTTAATATTCTTCGAATTGCCTAATAAGCCAATAGATAATATTTTATTATCTCCAATGATCTCAAATCGATATCACATCATAACACTATATACTTGTTGGATACCCCACCAATTGAATTGTGGTTAAAGAAAGGTAGATTAATCTGTTCATGTAAATCAACACTATAGAATGATAACTTTATAATTTATTGACAATATTTAATTATAACTTTGAATGATATATTTCCAACTAATTCTTTAAAATTTATTTATTTTTTAATAATTTTTTTGGTCAAATTATCACTCAAGAAAATAAAACCTATAACACTTAATCAGAAGTGCAGTTAAGCAATTTATATATTTTATAAATGTTGAAACAGCCTAATGATTTGTATTTACTGCTAATTAATTGGTAGTTTGGTGTAGTAATATAACGGATTCTACCACGTGAGAATTTCTTAGTTGTCATGAAAAATAAAAATGTTACATTGTAATAATTAAATTAAATGTTATTAGTTTAGAGTTTGGTGTGACATGAGTGGTTTCAATGTTTTTCACGAGTTTGGTCACTGACCATTAACACAACTTTATGACCATTGAACAACATAATTAATATAAGTTGAACCTTCAAAAGCATCCCAAATACGTTGTCTCTGTATTGCATGTCATATATTTGATATATAGTCAGTTTTGTTACAAAAAGTGCAACAATTTGGCTTATGTCTAACAAATATTTATTAATTATAAATTATTTAATATATATTATAAAATATAATCGGTGATTGAAAACAAAAATCTAGAATTACTGTTCAAGAAAATATTTTGAATTGAGCCCCTGTTATAGGCCAAGAAGATAGAGGATAATTGGTCTTAAAAAAAATTGGTTTAAAGCTATTTTTATAAGACAAAGGCAAACAAACTAACTTCATCATCTCGTTCGTAGAATAAGTGGTTTCATCCTCAACCTTCATTTGACACTTAAGTTTATTAATAAAATATTATATATTAATTAAATAATAATATATATCAGTATTAAATGGGTATAGAGTAATGTTAAAATATCACTATCTTTATAATAAACATACTAAACCTATCTAATAAATCTTAATTAATATTAAGTGAAAAATCAAATTGTCAATAAGACTTATTATCATGGATCTTTGAGTGGGTTTGATGAATAATGAGTTAGTATAATATTATTTTTATAAATAAGTAATATCTTCTTAAGTATATTTGGTGTTTATATAATTATTTTATTCATATTCATTCTAATTTAATATTTAGAGTGTTTTTGCATGTATATCTTCAAATCAAAACAGATCTTAAAAGATAATCCAGAGTTTTCCAAATGAAGCTCATAATATAATAAACTCTTAATATATCAACCTATTCATTCTACCTCAAACAGAACTGAATTTATTAAGAAATATATTGTTGTTTTTTCTTTTCAATTTACCAGTAAAGTAATTCAAATCTCGATTCAAAACTTTATTTACTATCCACAACAAATATATTGAGTAATTTTATTAAATTGGAATTTGTCTAATATTTGATAACAGTATATATATTATATTTAACTTATAATAATAAATATACATGTCATGTTAAAATATTTTATATTTTAATTTTGAGACATTTTAATTGTATGATTATTCTACTATTTTCATTATGTTAATTCAATATATCAACATCTATGAACTTTTCAATAAGTAAATGACTTATTAACTTATAATGACTTTTACATATTACTTTTAGAATCTATTTTTCATCATTGTTTGTTGGATTTCCTGGTAGTTTAAACCAATAATTATATTTTCAAGTTCTTGTAACAATTGAATGCAAAATTTTTTATATTTGTTATATGTTCCATCTATTTCTCAACTTAATAATATATATGTCTCCTTTTATTTTCAGTCATTTATTGTATTTAACCTGAATATAACATTGATAAATATGAACTTAAAGAAAACCCCTCCAACTCATAATAGTATATCATCTGGGATACCAAAAACCTTCAAAAATATATTTCACTTAGTATATAACTTTTTGAAAATAAAACTTTTGAGTGGTACTAAAGTTTGGTCCCTTAAATAGGATAATTATTGTTTGTATAGCTAATATTTTTCTTGAAAAAATCACGAGAATTTTGGTCCCTTAAATAAAACTTTTTGAAAATAAAACTTTTGAGTGGTACTAAAGTTTGGTCCCTTAAATAGGATAATTGTTGTTTATAATTATTGTTTGTATAACTTATTTTTCTTGAAAAAATCAAGAGAATTTTTTAATATTCTAGACAAAATTAACAAAGAGAACATTTTGAATATTAATATTTGATTTCATACGTGGAATCACAAAATTAAATTAAATTAAAACACTTACTTTAACATTAATTTAAAGATTTGAAGACCATAACTTACACTTTCAAGGTCAAATAGTCATATTGAAGAAGTTTTATAAAAGGTTTTTTCATGAATATGAAGATACCTCCTATAACTGAGAAATATAATAACAAATTGAAAAGTGTTATATTTTCTGCTTAGAGCGTCTAAGTTTTGTTGAGTGTGTGCAAACTTTGTAATCTTTTATTTTGTGAAGTTTTATTTGTATTTTTTTTAGAGTGTTTCTTTTTTATTTTTGAGGTCTCAGTTGCAGGAGAGATCATGTTTGATAACTTGAAAATGTTTGTGTACTTGGTTTAACTTGAAGATGTTTATATACTCGTTGTAATCATTTATTATATTAGGGCAACCTCTTGAACAATTTGCTTTGCTTGAGAGGATTGGACTAGTCTAACAGTTAGGGTGAACCAGTGTAAATAATTATTGTGTTGTGTTTTTTGCTTTTATCTTAGATGTTTTTATCAACTGCAAATTGAGTTTAAAATCCATTTATCCTCTTTCCAGAGCCAACTGCTCCTATAACTTAACCTTGTACAATTTGATTGGATAAAATTGTATTTTCACCTTTGTCCTGTGATATCCATGAGTCTTTCTTCAATCGCATTTTCACAATTGCACTTTCTCAAAATTGCCTTATACTTCAATTTCTATAACTAAAAATTATTTTCATTAAACTTCTCTATCTCATATTTTGATGTATTGACTTTAAAATCAACTTATATATTTCTCACTAAGAGTAGTATTATCTACTAGACTAATGACAGTAAATTAGAAATTAGTATTTTAAGTAAACTTTTAAGAAAGAGAGATAGGTTATTAGTGGACATACTTAAATATTAAGTATTTTTTTGTTAGAACTTTCTTAAACATTCACTTCCATAGTATCACACTTTTATATATAATAACAAACATAATTATTTTCTAGTGTGAAAGATCAAACTAGTTACAATTATAACATATTCAATAAAAGTGAAATACAAACAAAAACTAGACTTTGATACCATTATACTAAAATAATAACATAAAAACTCACAACTAAAATAAATTATTAAAAAAGGAATAAAATATATAATGGATAATAATGTAATTTACTAAATGAAAGAAAGTTATAATACTACTTTTTAAATTGAAGGAGAACACAGTAGCACCCTCTATTGAACATAAGAAAAATAACTACAAAGAGAATAGTTAAAGAAAAATAAGTTTTCTCTCTTAATTTTTCTCTTAAACACTAAAACAATAAATAAGAAAAGGAAGAAATTTTTGTATATTCTACTAAAAAAACATTATGTTTATTTTATAACATGAAAAATAAATTCAAAGTAAATTCTAATTGATATACAACTTCTCTTCTCACATGTACCCCTCAATCATGTGATGAATTGAGGTAAAAACTAGAGTGACAAGCATTGAATTCCTCCAAATATCTTTTCCTTTCATGTACAAAATTTTACCAATCTATTGATAAATATCATGTGATTGAAAGTCATTTATATACATTTGGAAAAAATAATTATAATGATTATGAAATAATCAATTATGTTTTGATAAATTGGATTGTGCTAGTAATTAAAATGTAGAAAATCTGTTAAATTTTGTAATTGTTTAATTATTTTTTAATTTTTAAAATAATGTTTACTATATATTTAAATTGTAAGATGGATTATCAATCTAATAGATTGACCTAATTAAAAGAAAAAAAAAAATTCACTACTAGTTCATATGCATTTTAAAGAATATATATTTTTACCTTACAATTTTTCGAGGTGAAGAAAAGAAGATAAAGATTATGTCTATGGTAAAAAATAAAATAAAAATAAAAGAAATCTCTAAAAAAAGGAGACAATAATTTATTATTTTTCATGAGAATATATGTAGAAAAGGTGTGTTGAAGAAGATATTCTATTTTTATTGTCTACTTAAATACTCATTGAAGTTTTCTTGTTTTGTTATGTGAAAAGGAAATTTTTCTATTCATCCTTAAAAATTACTTACAATCTACCCGTGAATTTCTTTCACATTAAGGGTTTTGTAAGTTGAAATTTATGATATTGGATGGTTTCCTTTTTTTTTTATTTGATGTTTGATGTATTTCATTGTTTTATTATTGTTTTATTATTATTTTATTTATTGCTTGATATTTTTTGAAACCTACTATTATTTATATAAGAAAAAATTGACACGAGTTTTGCTTCCATTTGCTAATTATATGATTTTTCCAAAACAAATAGGGATTAACATTCTTACACTATAGGTATTTTTATTTGTTCTTCTAAATATACTTGTTTTTTCTTCTACTAAGACTTTGTAATTCCTTTTTATTTCAATTTGAAATTTATTTCAACTTTAATTTATATTTTCTAAAATTATTTTTACATCAAATTATTTTCCTAAATTACGAACACTTACAATTATCAAATTTTCATAAGTATCCAACTCCTAAGAAAGATGATTTAACTCCAGGCAGATGATAGATATGTTATATTTTTAACACAGAGAAACTGTGATATTTTTTAAATTTATTAATTTGATCAAGAAGAATGAATGATAAATTTTCAAGTGTTGGTGGTGTAGAAAAATGACTTTGTTTGAGATGACTTGTCTATACATAAGTAATAAGTAATAGTAGATAAGAATAATGACTTGACATATAAAACTAATTTCTCACTGACAAGCACTTATTTTTGTTGAAGGTAACTGAAACATCGTATCAAATAGGATAATAAGTGTCTTCCATCCCATTTTGGGTATTTTGAGGTGGATGGAAAACAGAAATAAAAAGAGAAAAGCATAAAGTTATGAGAGTTATGGATAATTAATATAATAAACGAGTAAGAGAAAAATAAAAAGAAAAATGTGATAGAAAAAAATGGAAGAGAAAGTGTGTACGGTAATAATATTTCTATGCATAATTCATAATTTTACTGTTTTTGAATTTTCTCTTATTTGACATTAGACCGGTACATTACACCACATGAACACAAGTAAATTAAAAAAAAAAGTTGAGAATAATAATAATATTTCATTCTGTTGTATAAGAATAAATCAATCCAAAAATATTTTTTAAATGAATGAATAAATTATGATGAAAAAAAAATATAAATACACATTATCTATTAATACGGCGTATTAAAGTTAAAGACTAACTTTAAATTTAAAGTATCTAAAATTATAATGATCTTAAAATTTATTTATCTAACAACATCTTTAATTTGATACAATATATCAATATTCAAAATTTAAATAACCTAGAATTAAGTAATTTTTTTTCGGGAAATAAAGTATTATAAATAAATAATAAAATATTGGTAAAGAACAGAACAGGTGATTCAGTATTGAAAATAGTTATTAAATATGTATTTCATCCAGCGTAAGAATTGAATTTATAATATTTTTTTACTATGATATTGATATGAATTAATTCTCCGAGTCAGAAAACCTTAATACTTTGTTTGATAGAAATTATTCATTATTTGTGTAGACATAAGAGAATTTATTTGAAATGATTTGTGAATATTAATTTGTTATGATTTCTTTGCAGGGATGAAAGATAAACTAAAGTGCAAAATAAGGAAAAAAATGGTAGATTTAGTAAATTACTAATTCATTTTTATATTCAATTTTTTTTATGATTATTATTAAAAGTTCATAAATAATATTTTAAATAATTAATATTTTAAGAATTAATATATATTAATTTTCTCAATTATTTTTTAATAAAAATGTTTATATTTTAAAAACAAATCTTAGAACAATTTTAACATCACACTAAACAAAACGTACTGACCTTAATTAATTTAATCAAATCAATTAAATAAACTTTCCACTTAAATTCATTATCTTTCCATTGAATCAAATAACAGTAAATACATTAATTCATCGTTTCACGTCCTTATCCAATTAAGACAATCAAGGTAAATTTGATTAAAAATTACATTTATGGCATGAAATTGATTAAATGTATTTTAATTTGAGTAAAATACCCCACTAAGTAGAATAACTAGTCTGATAAAGCTCTTAAATTTTTTATCACAAAAAATTATGAAGAGGAATTGTTTTGTTAAATCTTTGCCTATATTTGATTTTTTTAATGAAAAAAATTGAACACATAGTTGTTGGTCCCTATTTACAATAATGAGTTTTAAGAAATATTAGGAAAAAAGATTAAGATTTGATGTGGTTTTATAACGTTGCAGGGGATGATACATTGTGTATGAGAGTACATTGGCCTTTTGGGGTCTCCTTAAAAGAAACAATGCTTCTCTCTCTTTCTCTCTCTGTATTTCAAGAACACAACACATTTCTTCTCAATTTCCTCTGAGAGGGAAAGAAAGCTTGGGACTTGGACTGAATTTCTGGCAGCACAGCACATTGGGTCACCAAACAACTATGTCTCTTGGGTATGCCGAGAAGCTTTCCTACATAGAAGATGTGGGCAACGTTGGAATGGTCGAATACTTCGACCCATCTAACGTTTTGCGAGAGAAAGTGTGTTCCTTGTCTCCATTATCCTTCTAGAATATTCTATGCCTTGTAATTATTCTCACTGTTGCTTGCCCTTGTGCCCTTATTGCATGTGATAACTTTGTGGGGTGATGTTGATCTCTCTTGTGCAGCTTTTGTGTCTGGGGTGCTACTTGGAGAGGCCCTTCTCTGCCATGAAATTATGCTTGTTTTTTTTTTTGTTATGTGCTGATAAAAAGAATGGCTTTAATTCAGTGGTGCTTGTTGATTAGGCTGAAATGGATGGAATTTAGAGGTGTTTATGTGATTACATGCATGATTGAGTGTTTGTAATACTGTGTTAGGGTGACAAATGATTTGGAACAAAAGTTTAAATTGTGGCTGCGGATGCGATTTTGTCGCGATCCTTGACATTACATGGAATTGCAGGTAAATGCGGCTGCAATTGTGGTTGCGGTGAGCCCAAAACCTTGATGTTGCGGCTGAGATCGCCGTTGTAGATCATTTTTTAAGACCATGCTTTGGAATAGTTGACCTGTATGAGGGTTTTGATGTAGTCAATATGCTTTGAAACATTGAAATGTTTATCATCAGGAGGGTGCTTAGGTAGTTTTGGGATTGTGTTTCACCTCAATGTGGGAAAGCTTTTTCATAGACATTGCTTGATACTCTGAAGATGATTAATAATGGTTTGTCTTGCATAAAGTTGTATGTTTACTGATTACTTTTCTCAGTATGGTTTTAATCAGAAAGGGAGGTGCCATTTGGGTTGTCTGGCCAAGGGGATTTCAATTTTCAACCTCCTACTTAGGGGTTGAATTTCATTGAAATTTTGTCACTGATGATATTGCTGGGGTTGTTTAGGCTTTTCATTTTTGCTTGCATCGTTCCTCTTTTTATTAAACAACTATGGCCTGGCAGATACCAGGGTTATCTCTATAGTTTTCACCAGCTGGGCCATTACAATATATAGTTTCACCATCAGGTGGCTTTAGTAGCATAATCATTAGAATTGTTAAGCATGAGTACATGTTTTGATGGGTGAAGTTCCTATTCTTTGTGGATTTTCTGTGGTTATGCGTGCAGTACTTTGTCGATGCAGATATGTGTAGTCAAACATTTGAGTCATCTTTTCAATATTGGTTTCTTTTATTATGCTGGATGGTCATTAAATTTTATGGCATGAGTCCTTATGTTGTTTCTTTCAATCATTTCACTTGATATAAACTTTCATCTGCTAGGTTAATTTTCTTTCAAATTTTCAATTTTTTTTCTTATTTTAAATTAGAATATAGCATACCAATTTATCACCTTGTGAGAAGTTTCGTTCATTTAACTAAAGACTAAAGTGTATACATCGGGTAAAGAAGAGGAGTCATTACCTACCCTCAACCAAAGTCCATGCTTCATATGCTAACATAACTTTTCTTTCTTGGCAGATAGATCAACTTGCGGTTATGATAAAAAAGGTATTGCTTGCAGCTACTAACTAATGTTGATATTGGAGAGTTTCCTTTCTCTACTTTAAGTTTTTATATAATCAGTGTTTTTTATTTGTTTTCTTTTTCTACTTGCAGAGTAAGCATCTAGTGGTATTTACAGGTGCAGGAATATCAACTTCATGTGGTATACCTGATTTTCGAGGTCCCAAGGGAATATGGACGCTTCAGGTGATGATGATTTTGAAGCCTTGAAATGCTTCTACATTAATAAAAATCAAAATTTTATTCCTTTTGGTGATTCACACAGTGTTAATGTATGTTGGACTATCTCAGCAATTTCTATCAGATTTCGAATGTAAATACTAGTAAGAACCGTGTCATTAATTTTTTATAGTTACAATACATTTACTATGAATTTTTTTCTCCAATTCTTAAATTTAGGATTATAAACTCTCATATTATTAGTAGAGAAGTTGCTTAACCAGTTTGAAGTATAAATATTTTTTTGTAGTGATGTGAACCGAATAACAAAGTGCATCTGTCTAGAACTCACTGCTTCTTTTATTGCCATACATAAAAGACCACAGCATATTCTAACAATTTCAACTAGTATTTCCTAGTCAAGAACATGATGTTGCCAAGTTTCTATGAATTGAACGTATGCCATCAAGAACTTCTGTACAACATAAAATTTTGTTGGGAATTGGGATATGAGAAATTTTAACTTATGTGCCCATATTCTTGTGCTTGCTTAAATGAATGTTCGAAGCAGTAAATATAAGTATTTATTGTTGTAGCTGCAGTTGCACTTGATTATCCTCTCTACAGTTTACATGAATTTGTCAGCTACCCTAACAATTAATGACACCAATAGTCTTCTATGGTGTCTGAGGAATTGCTAGTAGTTATTCTTTCAGAAATCAGAATCTTCTTTTCTTGATGTTTACGAATTTCACATGGGGATCTGCTCGTCTGATTATATTTGTTGCTGCAGCGTGAAGGTAAAGCCTTGCCAGAAGCTTCACTGCCATTTCATCGTGCAGCACCAAGTTTGACGCACATGGCTTTGGTTGAACTAGAAAAGGCTGGCATTTTGAAGTTCGTCATCAGTCAGGTAGAGTCATCGTGTTTTTTCTTTACCTATGTATAGTCTCACTTCCTTTAGATGTGAAATTTTTAGGTAATAATTTGTTGAATTGTTGTTTTAGCCATCTTTTTATTTTCTTATGATAGAATGTTGATGGTCTCCATCTTCGATCCGGAATACCAAGGGAGAAACTAGCTGAGTTGCATGGGAACTCCTTCATGGAGACATGCCCTTCTTGTGGAGAAGAGTAAGTTTTGATTGCTCATTAAATCCTATTTTTGCATAAGCTTCCTCTCACTACGGTTTAATTACTCTTGCATATTCAATTATATTTTGTCCACAAAGCTGTGAATATTTATAATGCAAATGCTAGTACTAGAGAAAAATATACAAGAAAAGGTACTTCAGAGATCTTTTTTAGATCTCTCCCTGTGTGTTTGCGTATCTTGCAATAGAAGTACATAGATAGAAAAGGAAGCAAAATAAAGTTCACCTCTGGGACTCTAGATATGACATATACGTACAACAAAAAACAACTTCTACAAAGTTGCTCAGTAGCTAATATCGACTATCTAACACTCCCTTAAGTTGGAGCATGTAGATTGTATGTACCAAACTTTTGATCATATAAATTGAATATGAGGTCCACTTAAGGATGTTGTCAAAATATCTACAAGTTGATCATTGAAGCTAACAAACTTAGGATAAATTTCCTTGAACAACAATCTTTCTTGAACAAAAATGACAATTAATTTTTGTGTGTTCGGTCCTCTCATGAAACATAAAGTTGGAAACAATGTTAAGCAATTGCTTATGACACATCTTCATTTGCTTTCATCAAATTTCAGTTTTTGATGAAATTGTTTTATCCATACAAGTTCATAAGGGAGTATGCCAATGTCCTATATTCAACTTCAACACTTGATTGGACAACTGCATTTCATTTCTTGCTTTTCCAAAAGAAGGATATTCCCTCCTATGAAAACACTATATCTAGTAGTGGAGCATCTATCTATAAGAGAACCTGTCTAATCAACATCAAAATACCCAAAGATTTGGAAAATTCCTTTATCTTCATGTAATAGACCTTATCCTAGAGCCTTTTTGAGGTATTTGAGGATGCGAATGATGACATTCCTGTGATTAATGTGAGGAGTCTACAAAACTGACTGATTACACCAACTGCAAAAGGTAGGTCAAGTCTAGTAATAGTGAGGTAAATAAGTTTTCCAAGAAGTTTTCTATATCTCTCTTGGTCTACGAAAGATTTACTTTGTTTTGCCATTAATTTTTTTTATTTGGATTCATAGAACTATCTATGGGTCTATACTCAATCATGCGTGTTTTTTCATGAAATCTAAGGAATGTTTTCTTTGAGAAATTACAATACCTTCTTTGAATGAATCACTTCAATGCCCAAAAAGTATTTAAGACGACCAAAGCCTTTGGTCTGAAAGTGATAACATAAATGCTTCCTTAGCTGAGAGATTTTAGCAACATCATTCAATGTAATGACTATGTCATTAACATACACAATCAGGTAAACACATTTTTTAGGAGGGACATAACAGTGAAAACACAAATGATTTGATTCAGTGTGTTTTTGTCCAAAGATTTGAACAATGTGGCTAAGTTTTCCAAACAAAGCACTTGGAGACTGCTTGAGACTATAGAGAGACAAATGCAATCTGCAAACTAAACTGGACTCCCCCTGAGCAACAAACCTAGAGTGTTGGTCCATGTAGATTTCCTCCTCCATATCAATACGAAGAAAAACACTCTTAATATTTAATTGACGGGGAGACTAATGGTGAATAACTGCCATGTCAAAGAAGAGTTGGACAATAGTCATTTTTGCCATAGAAGAAAAGGTGTCACCATGATCAAGACCATATATAAAAGTATATCTTTTGGCCACTAGCCTAGCCTTAAGGTGATCAATTTCACCATTTGGCCTATTTCATATCTTTGGTTATATATCTATTTTAGTCATTATTATTACGTGTTCATTTAGGGCCACCCCCTTTGTGTGACCTTTTATATTATGCTTTTTTCTAGACTTGCTTTTTTGGTGTTTTTTTTATGTACTATATCGCACTGTCATTTTGTAAACATTATGTCTTAAAAGAACTGTAACCTAATTTTATAATTGGAACCTCTTTAAGGTACTTTCGTGATTTTGAAGTAGAAACTATTGGTTTAAAGGAGACATCAAGGCGTTGTACAGTTGCCAAATGTGGGACAAGACTTAAGGATACCGTCCTTGACTGGGAGGTACTAGACTGTTCATTTTCTTGATGGTAATCTGGTTGATTCCCAACAATTATAATTTTGGCTGCACTTTGTGTCACATGGGTTTTGTTGTTATTTTTGGTATTGGAATAGAATTTTAAACCAATGGAATTGTCAAACTGTTTTGCAACGTAGTTTGATGGAAGGCTTTTCTTTATATGGATAGTTGGCCGCAAAATCAAGACTTCTAAGTAATGCACTTTATTAGAGACAAGAAATTGGTGTTTTTACATGTTTATTGGGCCCTTGGTTCATCTATAGACAGAGGAAGAGAGTATTATGACTCTTGTTCTTCAAGATTTACACTAGAGACAAATGCTTTTCTGCTGTTTTTTTTTGCTGAGACTAGATACAATTATGTCTCCCCTATTTGATCTTCCCTGAACTCAATGAAGAATAAAAATATGCATGTGGGTCAAGTGTTGATCATGCTGTTGCCAGGAATATTGATTTGCTTATTGTTGTAATATTTTTGAGAACTTAAATACCAACGAAAAGTGGCTTCTGTTTAAAATCAACCAACTATGAAATAATCTGTCTTTTCTCCATTTTTCATGTTGCCACCATTGTCCTTCTAGGCTGCTTTAAATTTGGATTCATGACATAATGTTTTAGTATTTTGGCTTGATTTTATATCATCGGTGTTTGGTTGGCAGACATTGTAATAAATCATGAGTGATTGGTAGTTGTCGAAGTTGTGAACTTTCTTTTTGAGGTTCTTTGTTTTCCCGCTATTAGCATTCTGGTTTTATTGATTTGTCATGAATGGTAGTGTTTCACCACCAGGTCTCAATTATAGAATAAGTGAGAAGGACACATAACACAGTCCCTCGCTGAAAAATAGAAAGATTTTATTCCGGGGTTCTAGTTGAAGTTTTACATTGAGCCTTATTGTCCTTAGCCAAGTTAACCATTAAGTGGAACTGACTAGCTTTTGATTCAGTTGTTAATGTTTTTGAAAGTTATTGTGCCAGGGAGATGATTATGGACACGTTCTTAAACATTTTTGGTTGCATAGCCATGTTTTCCTTTAAACAAAGTCTATATCCTTGTACGTGCAGGATGCATTGCCTCCAAAGGAGATGAATCCTGCTGAGAAGCACTGTAAACAGGCAGATATAGTGTTATGCTTGGGTACAAGGTAATAGCATGACTTTTTTTTTTTCTTATCCCTGCAACAATTTTATTTTTCTTTTTCAGTACTTTGCCATCATTATGCCTATTTCTCTCTCCTAGCTTGTTGTCCACATTTGTAGGAGCTTAATTGCTCATTATTAAATGGGTAAAAAAAATAGAACAATTCTTTATTTCTTAACATACCTGATAAACATTGGCTTAAGTTTTGTGGCAAAAGCTTTTCTGCTCTAGTAATTCCCAAATGTCCAGAGAAACTGAGTTCTTGCATTAGAGTGGTAAATGAAAAAGATCTTAAGATTTTGCTTAGTCTTTTCCAAATTGAACAGTCCGGGATACCCCTCTTTAACATGGTTACATGTAGAATTCCACTTGGTATGTCTGTTTAAGTTCATTGGTATCTTACTACTTTGGAGGGCCTTTTTGCAGCATCATTTAAATTTACTGCAATGGATTTGTATTGTTAATTTTATGACCACCAAATGGCCAAATTATACTGGTCAGATTATGATAGGAATATGTTTAACCAGCTCAAAAATAAATCTGTGGGCATATTTCTTGTCTTTGAAGGGAACATCAATGAGTCGTGCATGATCAATTTTCCATACCTTTCAAAAATGTATTGCTTTGCTATATTTTTCATGTGATATATCATGGCTAAAATCTCAATGCAGTTTACAAATAACTCCAGCGTGCAACTTGCCTCTGAGAGCACTTCGTGGTGGGGGTAAAGTTGTTATTGTAAATCTCCAGGTATGTCACTCCATTTTTTGTTCCTAGTTTGCTTCTACGTGTTAATTAATTCTGACACCATCTCCTAACTTCTACAGTGAAATCTTCTGTTCTGTTTAATGAGATTAAGAACACTTACTTTTCTACCCTCGTTTTTTTGCAAATATGAAATTATAATAGTTAAAGAAAAATATCCGCTGTTTTGCTTTGAGGGAACAAAAGCTCTACTACTCAACCTAGTAAATTACCTATTGAAATCTCACGGTAGAAAGTGTAAGTTGGTATTTAGTTCATTCTATTTTGGCAAAAAATGGGTCATTGGATACAAAGGATCAGCTGCTACATCACATGGGTTCAATGTTTGGAGCGTTTACACAAGGAAGAATAGAGGGAGGAAAGGCAGAACGTTAAGTTGGCAGATAGAGAGGGAAAAATAAAGGAAGAAGGTTGTTACTGATTTGTGGTTTACACTAGTACATGGGTGGGAATGTGGGCTAATAGGGGTATTATATTTTAGTTATGAATGGAGAGAAATAGCTCTTTATAGCAGCTTGGCTCTGTGCAGTAGAAAAGTTATTCCACTGTATTACATTTATTAATTCTCAGACTTTATACATACTCATTTCTTTCAGGTTAAGTTAATTGCTGTTGAATCTAGCTGTCTGGTTCTAGTTTTGCATCGTTCTCTTTAGAATATTTTACTTTATTTTAAATTTGATCCTTATGATTGTCTCATCTGTCACTGCGATTATAGTTCTTGGTAGTACGTAATAGATCTTCTTTGGCTTGACTGTTACAATTGGCGTATGCATGTTGTAAAAGTAATCAAGAGTGCCCTAAGGCAAAATTTCACTAATTCAAAATCAACTATGGCCAGTGGTCCAGATATGCTGCCTTAAAATTCTGGGATGTTTATGGTTGTTAGAGCTATGATGGTTGGATTCTAAGTTTCAGAGCTTTTTCTATCACACTTATGATTGGTTGTCCACTATTGTTTTCATCTAAACTGTAAATGCTTGGCCTCTACAGAAAACTCCAAAGGACAAAAAGGCCAGTTTAGTCATACATGGGTTTGCAGATAAGGTATTTGTTCTGAATCCTTGATTATAGATGTTTTCTTGTCCATTATTTTTGTATTATAGTCTTCATTGATGTTAACATTGCGAAATAAGCACTGATAGAAACATGTACATGTAATAAAGTTGCCTACATTATGACTTGTATTGTCAAACACTCCAACTACAATTCAATTTTCATTTTAGTGTTTTAGAGTTCGATGGAGTTGTATGTTATGGACATGTACAGACTTAGCAACAGTTTATTCTTTATTAAATTTCTATTGATATGACTTGTAATCTTTTTATAATAATTCTACAGAAATTATTATCTAGTGACATTACTAGCATTCCACGAGAATAAAATTAACAATACAATCATGGAGCTCTGTTTTCCTTATTTTTTTTAAAAAGAAGAAATTAAGTAACATTCAGCTCCTTTTGACAATGTTTCTGAATTCCTTTGTGGTCCAGTTTCTTAATGTACATGACAAGTCAAGTTATCAATCTTTATCTATTTTCTTTATTTAAGAAATTTCTTTTGTTTTCATATCCTAAGATTTTCAGGTTGAGGTAGATAAGTGGTTTGGTTTTTTAAATTGCCATGAAGAATAAAAATGCAGATATGCTTTTATGCATTTTGACATGCATTAATTCTAACTGGAGCAGGTAATGGCGGGTGTCATGGACCAGCTTAATATGCAGATTCCTCCATTCGTCAGGATTGATCTTTTCCAGATTGTTCTAGTGCAAACTTTGAGCAATGGTAACTGAAGTTTGATTGTTACTTTTAAGCTACATCTCAGCATGTTCTTGAATTCAAATGCATTCAATGGTAATTTACATTCGCACTCTTGATTTTTCAATGCTCCATGGTGCTAGCAAAGCTGTGAAAAATCATGAGTTGTATTCTTGGATCTAGCTTGCAAATTATTGGATAAGTTTCAATTCATTTCATATTATGATGGGAGAATATTTAAGTTAGTAAAGCTTTCAAGCTTCAATAAAAATTGTTCTATTGTTTTTTCTTGTAATGAACATCAGTTCTTCTAAACTAAAACCAACTGCCTCTCTGATTTCTTAGCTGTGTTGAAACTACTGGACAAAGCTTCCTTTTAACATAATATTATTAATGTGTCATCTAATTTCGGATATTTTCTGTCAACTCGTTTGATGCTGTATAAAAATTGGTTTCCTGTTTCATGATCTCGCAATTCTTGGCTGAGCACTGCACAAAAAAAAAATACCAAGATATTGGAATGACTAGCGATTGCATGAGGCATTGATACATATCTCTGTCTGTTAACTTGCATGGCAGATAAAAGATATGTGAACTGGACTCTCCAGATTGCCAGTGCTCATGGACAAAGAGCGGCATTGCCTTTCATCCAGTCTGTTGAGGTGAATTCACATGATCAATCTCTTTTTACTCTAATTGTGGAATGATGTGATAGAATCATTCATTTGCTTTCACCCAACAACTTAGACTTGTACTACATTAAGGATGGTCTTGTACTGAGTTTAAGACTTAAGACTTGATTTGGAAATTGAAATTCATTCTAAATTTCTGTTTTTCCCTTTTCTGATCTTCTTTATATTTCTCTCCCTCTCAACCCTGCTAGTTTCGTTTTAAGGGAGAGTAAGAATGGAGCTTTCTTGTTCGTTCTTCCTGAACTCGTGACTGGCATAGCTTCCTTCCCTTCACTAATCTCATGTTTTAATGTGAAAAAAAGAACAGCAAGAGCTATAAATTGATGAGCGTATCTGTCCTTGTGCTGCAGGTCTCCTTCTTGGACAGGGAAGATTACAAAGCAGCCATTCTTGATAAGCAACCATTTCGGCTTAAAAGGTTTTCATCCACTATGCAGTTGGTTTCCTTGTGCCATTAATCAATTTTACCCAATTTATTTATTGGTCCTTACGAACTAGATCTGATAAAAGCTGATTTGAAAGAATTGTGAAAATCTAGATGAAGTGTAGAATTCTAGGAAAGAATTCTTCATTTCTTTGTGTTTCTTAATTTTAAATTCTCTCAATAGGGCTTGCACCCTCCTTACATTTTGTTGACTGATATCTCAGGAGAACAGCATATAACAAAGCATTTGAAATGGTTCTGAAACTCAATTTCAGTGATGGATGTGGTTGCTCATCCCTTGAAATTGATGTCCCGGTTGATTTTAAGGTGAGATGTGTTGCTTAAATTTAACCTATTTTCTCTTATGATGTCTCACTTACCATAGGTAACTTAAAAGTGAAAATGGTAGCTTGGGAAACACCATTTATTATTTAAAAGTCCCACTCTTTATGAGGTTGGAGGTTGAATCAACATTTTCCTCATTGTTTCTTTCATGTCCAACGATATTTTCTTTCATCCAAAAATGATTCTATGAATAAAATTTGTCTGGGGCAGATCTTTCTAGCAAATGCCTTACTGGAAAATTCATCTTGGCAGGTTTCAACAGACTGCTTTGACTTTGATAAGGACTACATATTCCAAAAGCTGAGAGACAAGGCAGTTCTTGAATCAAAATGTGGTCAGAATGGTGTTATTGAGAGAAAGACCATCTTGACACCTAGAAGTGATGTCACAACCTATGCCGTTGTGACCAATGTTGTTCAGTACAGCAAAACATGTAAAGCAGCCCTTGATTCTCTAAGTAATGGTGATCTTAAAAAAAGAAAAACTAGTGTGACTGGTTCAGGATCATCTAGGAAGCGTTCAAAAGGGTCCTCCAAGTGTAAATCCAGATCAGGGGATATTTAGGATCATATGTAGGTTTTGTAAGAAAAACATTAGAAACTCTCAGAGACTGAGTGAATTTTGTTAGATGTTACACTCAGTCCCCCCAAACGGTGTCCCTGACACTAAAAGGCGTTTGATACCATATCACTAGTATAGCAGGTATTGGTGTGGCTATTGGAATGTTTCTTTTATGAAAATTCCAGACAACTTGATGTGAATGATAGGTGTACAAGGAAATTTAGTTTGAGAAAAGCTCAACTGATGTAAAAATGTCCTTTTTTGTTTCTTTATCTGATAGGGTGTTGTTTTTACCTTGAATCTTTCTAAACTTGCCAAATTGATCTTATTTGGAGTTTGAAATGCCAGTGAAAATTGCTGCTTGTTGATGCTGAAATTTGTCAATATTTTTAATGTCAGGCAAATATTAAATGTTGACTCTGGTTAAAAGTTTAAAAGTACTTTTTTTTTTCTTCAGACGTGTGAAATCATTAAGTATGTTCTCATAATTTTCAATATAACAAATTACTTATAAATTTTTAACCAGTGTCTTAATCATGCTTAAGTTCTTCCTCAAATCTTCATTACCTGGAACTTGTTCCTCCTTTTTTGGGTACTCTCTTATCTAGATCTATATTTGTCTAAAAACTAAATAAATAATAATAAAATGATGATGATCATGAAGTAATTAAAAAGAAATGTAGGATGATTTAGACGTCAAGGGTTGTTCCATTGAGAAGATTTATGAGATTGAAACAAAAGAATTCAAGAAAAGAAATCAAGCAAGAATAGAAAATTTTAAAATATGAACATCATTCTAATAAGTATTAAAAATGTTTTCCATCCTTATATATATAAGGATAAATGTTAGTTAATTAAGAAATTATATTTTTATTAGTGGTGAAGGATGATCAAGTGAGATAACTCTTTTAGAAGAATTTGAAATTAACTTTTACAATTACCTCCTTCTTTCTTTTGTTGTTACTAAGTCTGATCACTGTAAATATTATACTGTATTTTTTTCTGAAGAATAAAAGAAAAAGTCAATAAAGATGAAAAATAATGGATTTCCTAAATAAATTAGAGGGAAAAAGGAGATATAGAGTAAAATGTTTGGTTAGATAAGAACAGAAAGTCCTATTTGTTTTACCATTATAATCAATATTTAAAAACAGATTAGGCGTCCAACTATTCAAAACTCTAGTTTAAAGTTTAATGTTTCAAACATATTTTTGAAACATTATTATAAACACCGCATAATAATTAGTTATGATAACTTTAAGCCAATAAATATAAAATAAAAAAACATCGTAAAAATTATTAATATTCAAAATATAAAAAAGTTTAAAATAAATAAATCATAATAGTTAGGTTTATAATGCCCCATAAATCTAGTATAAAAACATCCACACACGTAATGGATGGAAAAAATATATAACTATATATTATATATTATGTATAACTTATCAAATAAAAAAATTATCTCTTTCTATACTATCCGATAACTAATTAAATATGTAGAATTATTTCTTTTACTTTCAATATAAAGTATCATCATAATGTAGGGTTTAATCTTAAATCTTAAATTCTAAATTATCATAATCATATAAATTTAAATAACAATAAAATAAAAAGTAAGTTAATATAAGTTAATTAAGGATATAACAACATCACATTGTAATTCATCATTGTATCACTATAATAGTTGTGTGAATATGTTTATCAGTCATATTTCTATTTTTATTTAAAATTTTTAAAATTGGTTGAATTATAATTAAATTTGTGACTCAATTATGTGTATTAAGCATATTTATCATAAACTAACATATGACTCAAGACAATGATCTAATCATTTATAAGATATTTCATAAAAAATTAAGGTTACTCTTTGGAATTGCATAAAATATCAATAAATAAACATCAATATATTTTACCTAATATTATTATCTATATGATTTTAAATTAATAAATTTTTGATACTTTTTTTCTTAAATGATTCTAGTACTTAATACACATTATATATTTCAAACAATTCAATCTTTCTTTTTTATGGATGACATTCAATGAAAATCAAGATCATATTCTACCACATATAAATCTAGTTAACAATGTACATATGTGTATATCTCTTTACATATTTAATGGGACACGCTTCCTTAAAACCTCTACAAAGAAGACTTTTAGGAATTAAATTATACTTGTCTAAGCTAGTCAAGGTTACAAATCATTGGCTCTGATATCACTTTGCTGAGAAAATTGATGCGAGAAACATTAGAGAGATCTCAAACACAATGAAACATGAGTAAGACCGTTTGTAGGTTTTCTTTTTTATACGTTATTTAACTTTTTCATTTTTACTCAATGTAAGACTTAGACTCACACTTCGACATATAACATGAACATAGCTCTTGTTTAAGAATGAACTAGTATAAAATTGTTGTGCATCTTTTTCTCTTTTTATCTTGTTAGTTCTTTAGAATTTTAATCTATTTTTCATTCGTAATTTAAATTTTAATAAAATATTAAAAAAACTTAATCAAATTATAAAATTGATGTTCCCATTCAAAATTCATTCTATTTTTTTTTAATTATCTATAGTTCAATTTTTTCTTCTGGTAAACTCAACCTTTAATTCTAATAAAATATATCATAATAACTATAACAAGGTTCTAGTTTTCTTAGAAAGTTTGTGTGATTTAAATGTTAAATAGCATATTTTTTTTTTAGTTTTAGTTTTATAATATCGTGATATATAATTATATTAAAATTGATCTTAACCTTGTCTAGAACTAATATCTTCAACAATTCAATGTGAAAGACTAATTTTAAAAACATTGATTATAATTATAAAATAAATGAGACCTTAGTTTTTCATCTAATCAAATCTTGCAGTCCTTTTTTCCCATTCTTTTTTAAATCCATTATTCTTTTACTTGTGTTGACATTTTTCTTCATTGAAGGACAAAACAAGAAAGGTACAGTAATTATAGCAATTAAATTTAACGATAGTAATCATCATTATTATTATTATAATAAAATTGCTTAATACTTATCAAATTCTTATGTTGAAAAAAAGTAACTCTCTTGATCATTTTTCATTTTTTTTAAAGTCCCTTACCACACCAATAACAAGACATCTTCTAAATTAACTAACCTTTTGTCCTCAATGAAAAATTTGATAAAAATGATGTTTTCATAGTAGTTCTCTGGAAATGAATATACAATATGAAAATTTCTTTCAATGGTAAAAACAAATGAGACTGTAGCTTCCCATATAACCCAAACACCTTATTTCATTTTTTTTTCTCATTCCTCAAATGTATTCCTTTTTCTTTTTACTATTTGTAGGCCATTTCTCTCTTCTCCTAATTAGGAACAAAACGAAAAAATATAATATTTATTTTTAATTATGCATTTCTTCTTTTATAATATAAAAAGAGATATAAATCATATAACAAGTTATCAGATTTAACAAAAGAGAGCTTCCTTCATCGTTCAGTATGTTCTAAAAAAAATGTGTTAAAGTAACACTTGTTGAGTCATCACTTGCATTTAACCATTCTCCCCAATAGTAAAATCGAAAAAAAAAATGCATTTTCAAGCATTATAGAACAAAAAAAAAGTTATTATAAGTAGTCAATTCTTTAAAGTAACAAATAGTAAAGTTATTAAACTATTTTCTTGTATTTCAATATTTAAAATTTTCAGTATTCCTCTAAATGAGTCAAATTATTTAAAAATTCTTTATTAAAAAAATTAATCCCAAGACTTTAAATCAGTCAAACTCCTCCATCAAAAACAATAAAACTATTTTTTCTTAGATGAGCATTAAATATAAAATTTAATTTAATTATGAATACGTATAGAACTTTACAAATTTAGACATAGAAAAATTTGGTATGTCAATTAATCTTTAGTGTGACAAATACTTATCTAGAAGAAATATAAGTAATTAATTAATTACTTTTTATGAACATTAAATCCATGAAAATATTTATATTTAAAAGTAAATTAATACAATATTTTCCTTAAATGTTATATAGGAATAATAAAAGCCTTCAAAAAAGCAACCACAAAAATTGTCCAAATTTTTTACTTTGATAATAAATTTAACCAAAAAAATATTAGGGGGGAAATAAATTAAGCATTATTTATATTGCATTAATCACCAAAACCTACAAGGTAACTTCTAATAGAAGGAAAAACTATGCACTTGGACTCAGCTTTTCTCCTCCTACCCTATAAATTCAGTAGTTTAGCTTCCATAGTGTCAGATTCAAGAATTCAACCTCAAAAGGAAGTTGAGTGTTCTCAAAGGCTATGGAGCATTGAAGTTCCTTCTTTCACATTGATGAATAAGTGAAATAAACTTCTGGTAAGTACTCAAGACAACAAAAAAATCTCTTATCACATAATGGTTTTCTTTTGTATATATCTATGTTTGCAAACTTATAAGATACCATTCTAATACTTGTTATTTTCATCATATTCAATCAAAATTCATATAGTTGTATTTCTACTATTTATATGCATAATTTTTCTATATTTTCTACTATTGATATGAATAATTTTTTATACCAAGGGATTGGGTTAAAGTTAAGAAACTACTGACCCAATTCCTCTTTCTTTCTAATGTTCTAATTTCATGTTCAGTATTTGTATATTTTTCAGTTTATATAAAAGTTGAAGTCATGATCATTAGAATGCTATCATATTATTTAATGGTTAGGTTTGTACAATTCATAGTTTATTTTGTATTAAAAACAATATTATCAAGATTTCTCTTTTCAATCTTAGTTGTTAAATAAAAAAGCTAAGGTGATAAAAGTTTTTTTATGTTTTTAACTTTAGTTGTTTATAAAGTTATTATATATAATTATTTGTGATTGTGATAAAAAGAAAATGAGATGTAAGAATAAGGGGTGGGTGATGAGAATAAAATAATAAAGTAGTAATACTTTTATAAAATATTATATTTTTATTTTACATTACTAACACGTGTTTGACATTCATACGATTCGAATAAAGATTATACGTTAAATTATTTAATTCTTATTTTTTATTTAACATTTTTCTAAAATAATAAAGTAAGAAGAAATTAAAAGAATATTTCTTATATTTTAGTTTCTTAATACTTTTTGTAATGCTTATTTTCATAATATTTAATTATTTTCATTATTATAAGTTATATTTTTTAAATTTTATTGTAAAGTTATTAAGGTATGTGGTTTTATTAGATACTTTTTAAATACAATTTTAACATATGTTTGACATTTTTAGACATCCACATTATTATATAATATTGCGTAATAATGTGTTTCCGTTGTTTGATACTTGTTGAACACGTTTGTGACGCGTGTTTAAGAGACTCATATTATTATATAATGTGTAATGATGTGTTGTAGTGTTAAACATTCATGTGTGTAATAATGTGTCACATTATTTTATACTTATTGAACACTCTTTTGACGTGTGTTTAAGAGACTCATATTATTATATAATGTGTAATAATATGTTGCAGTGTTAAACATTCATATGTGTAATAATGTGTCGCGTTGTTTGATATATTTTGAACACGCTTTTGACACATGTTTAACATACTTACGTTATTATGTAATGCATAATAATGTATTGGAGTATTTGACACTCTTGGATTGTTTTTAACACATGTTTAACATTGTTAAATTGTATCTTGATTTGATCACATTGTGAATAATTTGGATTCTCTGTTTAATTTTTTTATATACTCTATTATAATTTTAAAATACAATACATTAATTTTAATATAGTATGTAACACAAATAATCTAATAGAGAATCTAAACTCAATAGTAGACATTTATTCAATCTAATTTGAACATGATTAAAGAAAGTAAGTCAACTTATTTTTTTGTTTTGTTTTTATATTAACAGAAGTAAGAAGAAATTTAAAGAAAAAAAATCATAAATTTTTGTTAGATATTAACATTTTCTATCATGTTTTTTTTATAGAATCAACCAATTATTTTAATTATTATTTAATATATTTCTTAAATTTTATTGTGAGGGTCATTATCATAGAAAAAAAATGTAAAAGTTTACAAACTTATTTTTATAGTGTATATTATATAGATTTTAATTTTCATTTGAGATTTTTATCATGTTAAGTACATATAGCAGTCATGTTAGCACGGATACATTGTTTCAATGTTGTATTAGTGTCAAAGTTCTCTTGAGAGAGAATATAAGCTATAAAATAAAACTGATAACTAACGATTATGAAATTTATTTATAATATAATTTTATTTCAATATCAATTATTTGATTTGGCACAACTTTTTTTCAATCATGTGTTATCATATACATTTTTGCATTCTTACAAGCATAAATCTTTCTAGTGAAATGTTTTGTTTTTATTATTATTTACGAGTGTTAGTTAACTTGTATAGATTTTCTAAATTGCTATTTCATATCCAACCTTTTTTATTTTGATCTTAAGACTTTGTGTTGAAAAGGAATTGTCTCATGCTTATATACAATGTCTCATCTTGTATTATTTATTAAAGGTAGTTTAATAAATATTTGTAGTTTGGTCACCTTGATTAGTGCAAATTTTGTATTAAAGTGATCATAATAAGTGTATATTTATATTTATTTAGATAATTAATATTTGCTTCTAACTTTAAGAATTTGTTTAATTAAATGTAATGGTCTATACACAAAGTAATTTCAAATCAAGTGGCACATTTTTTTCTAACTAAATTTATAATTAATTTAGTCAAAATCAATTCAATGGTCATGGCTATGTTATTATTATTATTATTATTTTAACTTTGATTGAATAAAATTCAACCATAGTACTTGTCTTCATGTGTTCTTCCATTGTGCTGCATATAAATTACTGAATTTATTTTTCATCAAGGAAGATTTTTTTTTTCATTTTTTTTCTTATTCCAATCTATTTGTTCTATTTATAAATTATTTTGGCTTTTGCACTTGGAAATATGATTTCAACATGTAGTTGATCTTTGTTGAAGATTTTTCATTTCAAGTTTATCTACTAATTGACCTGAGGGTAGCAATATATTCCTTATATACAAGAGTGCATCTATAGTAGTTCAGGGATTTTTATTTTTTTTTACAATTTTTAACAAATACTTAAAAAATAAAATAACACAAAAACGAGAAATATTTTGTAATTAATTTATAAAAGTAGTAAAAAATTAATTTCTCAAACTAATTGCACCCTATTTTATTTAGTCACTACTTAAAACTAATCTAAGAGATTTGTTGAATTGTTGGTTTAGGTTTAACAGTGCCTTTGCAGCAAGAAATTGCAAACATGGAAATTGCAGCACCAATGAACCCAAATGGAGATCCAATCCCTAATCTGGTTGGCAGAGATAAGAGCAAGATGCCAATTACAAATTTGACAAAAATCATGAGAAAATTTCTCCCAAGCAATGCAAAAGTCTCAGATGGGACGATGGAGATGATTCAACAAAGTGCTACAAACTACATAATCTTTGTGACCAAGAAAGCCAAGGAGAAATGCGATAGTGAGTATAGAAAGATTATGACTCCAGATGACTTGCTCTGGGCCATTGAAAATGTGGGCTTTGATCAGTATATTGGGCCGCTCGGTACCTTTCTCCAACGCTACCGTGCCATTGAAGGAGGTGCTAATGGGCCTATGTTCGGGCTTGGGCTTAACCCTGTGGAGATGTCTCACCCTCCTGTTCTACCACCACCTCCTCCTCCACCACCACCACCACCCGTTTATTCATCTGGGTTCGACTTTTCCATGCAACAAAACGCAAACCTTGAAATGTTTGACATAGATGATTTGAGTTGGTACATGGACGGTGTTGATTGCTCAAACAATGCTTTTATCAACTTTGATCCTTTCTCTCTCTTCCAACAAGATCAGTTGTGAGATGCCAATGTTTTCATGTAATAAGTCATAATAGTTAAGTTTGTGATGCCCCCATAATTCTAGTATAAAAACATCCATGTATGGGTTTGTAAAACATATAACTATATATTATATATTATGTATTACTTATCAACTAAAAATTTCTTTATAATGATATCTCTTCCTATACTATTATTTTAACTAATAAAATATGTACAATTGTTTGTTTTGCTTTCAATGTAAAGTATGATCATCATATTTTAGGGTTTAATCTTAAATCTTAAACTTTAAATTATCATAATCATATAAATTTAAATAACAATCAAAAGTAAGTTAAGATAATTCAATTATGAATATAACAACATCAGAGCATAATTCGTTATTATATCACTATACTAGTTACAAATATATTTATCATTCATATTTTTACTTTCACATAAAATTTTAAAAATTGGTCGAATTATTTAATTTGTGACTCAATGACTTTTAAAAAATGTGTACTAAGCACATTTATTATGATCTAACACCTTATTCAAAACAAATACCTAATCACTTATAGGATATTTTATAAAAAAAAAAAAACTAAGGTTGTTTTTTGCAATTGCATCAGATTTATATCAAATATACCAATGAACATATGTTTTTACCCTTGATATTATTTATATGGCTTTAAAATTAATGAAGTTTTGATATTTTCTTTCATCAGCGGTTCTGGTGTCTAATACAAATTACATATTTCATACAAGTCAATCACTATTTAGATAATTTTCCCTTTTATTGATGATATTCAATTAAATCCAACACTATATTCTATCACATATAAATCTAGTTAACAATATACACATATGTGTGTATGTGTGATGAAATATTCTACCACATATAAATTTAGTTAACAACATGTATACGCATGTGTGTGACAAAATATTCTACCAAATATAAATCTAGTTAAAAATATTCATACATATTTATGTGTGCATGTTCGTGCGTATAACAATTATATAAAAGTAAATCACAAAATAAATTATTTCAATAATTAAAACTTGCATTAAAGTAAAAATAATCACTTGAAAAAGGTCATATATAAAGGTTATATATATATATATATATATATATATATATATATATATGAGTGTTATATATATATAAGAAATTTTTAATTTACCCAATGATTATTACATATAAATAAAAATTTATAAATAATTTATTATTATCTACTAATTAAATCCATAAATAATTATGTATGAATTTAATTATCTCCAAATTATTTTTGAAAATAATATTAATAATTACTATTATTATTTATATTATCATTAATATTGTATATATTATTATTATGGTTAACATTATTAATATTATTAATGTTATATTAATATTATTTTTAATATTATTAATATTATTCTTATTATTATTAATAGTAATAAGAATAATAATAACTAAAATATAATCACAAAGTTTTATCCTACTTACAATACCCGAGATCAAATCCCTTTTATAACAGATGTCACATGCATTAGAAATAAAGTTTCAAAATTATAATTGATAAAAATTAACTTATTCTTCCTCATTTACCACTTAATGGCTTAAAAGACTATAGATAATTTAAAATTTTAAATAAAAAAAGATGAAAAAGAGTTTAAAAAATTTGAATTTTAAATTAATAATAAATTTAGAGAAATAAATAATAAATATTTTTATATATAATTATAAATATAATTTTTTATTTAGGTTTAAGTTTCAACTTTCTCATTTAGAATAAAAGAAATTATAAAATGTCTTTACTTTATTATTATCATTTTAAGAAAAAAAACATTAAAGTTGTATTATACTTCTTTTCCCTATTTTTATCATATTAGTTAGTTTTTATGGTTTCTTTACTTCTTCTTCCATACATGTCTTATGTATATCATATATTAAGTAATGTATATCATATATTAAGTAAGTGTATCAATCCATCCTTATTATAATCTAACATCTCACTCAAACCAAAAATATAATCACTTAGAGGATATTTCATAAAAATTTAAGATTATTATTTACAAATTAACATATGTTTCTACTCTTAATATTATCATCTATATATTATAAAATTAATTAATAAAGTTAGAATATCTTCTTTGTTCAATGGTTCTGGTACCTAATACATATTACATATCTTATACAAGTCAATCACTATTAAGATAATTTTCCTTTTTATTGATTACATTCAATGAAATCCAACATTATATTCTACTACATATAAATATAATTAACAACATACACACACATGTGTGTACATGTGCACTCGTGCTTGTGACGATATATTCTACCACATATAAATCTACTTAACAACATACATACATGTGTATGTGCATGTACACCTATCTTATACAAATATGAAATATGTACGAGAATATATATATATATATATATATTATTATTATTATTATTATTATTATAAAAGGATTTGTTCTTGAATAATTATAATAGAAAGATACATAGAAATATATTTATTATGACAAATAATTAAGGAATAACATAAATTATAATTAAGAGATAAGATAAGTTAGTCTATATAATTAATGAGTGATATGATGTATTGGCATGCATGATATAGTGATTAGTTCTGATTAATGGAGAGAGAGTCTATATGATTCTTATTAACTTAAAAATTATTAACTTAAAAGAATACTATTCTTAAAAGATTGTTTAGAACTTATCTTTGTGATAAGATAATTTTAACTTATTAGAAGGTATTTTAATCCATTGAAATCTTAATTATTAAGGTTCAATATAGGTGTAGTGGATATTTAAATAGATTATTTTGTCAAATCAATATATTAAAATTACTTAAAAATATTAAGTACTTTTGAAAAACAATTTTAATATGCTAAAACAAAATTTTTAACATATTAAAATCATTCTATGTTTTCAACTAGATGTGATCATTCCATTTTAACATGTTAAAGAATTAACCATTCTTTTCACTAATAAGTAAAATCAACAAATTAAGATGTAGATATGACATTAAACTCTCTTATACTTGAGTGGTGACTCACACAAGAAATTGATGTCATTTTCAACCTAAAACTTTAAGGCAATAGTTTTGCAGGTCTTTTTTTTATATTTTGCTTATTTTTTTTTATTTCTATTGAATACGAGACTTGGACTCGCACTTAAACATGTAATATAGATATAACTCTTATTTTAAGAGTGAACCAATATAAAATTATTGTGCATCTTTTTGTTCTTAGTGGTTTTTTAGAATTTTAATCTATTTTTTTTGTGGTCTAAAATATAAATTTTAATAACAAAGAACTTAATCAAGTTTTAAAATTGATATTCTTCCATATTTATTCCAAAAAGTTTTTTTTTTTTTTTTAACTTTTGATAGTTCAATTTTCTCACCTCTTCCACCCTTAATTCTAACCAAATATATTATAATGATTATAAAGTTTTCTTAAAATTTCATGTTCTTTAAATGCTAAATAGCATATTTTTTTTTAGTTCTACTTTTATAATATCGTGATACATAATTATATTCAGATTGATAACCTTGTCTCATCTTGAACTAATATCTTAAACAATTCAATGTGAAAGACTAATTTTAAAAACGTTGATTATAATTATAAAATAAATGAGAGTTTAGTTTTTTATCCAATCAATTCTTGCAGTCTTTTTTTCCAATTTTTTTTTCAAATCCATTCTTCCACTAGTGTTGACTTTTTTTCTCCATTTAAGGACAAAACTAGAAAACTATAGTAATTATAGCAATTGAATTTAACAATAGTCATTATTATTATTATCATAAAATTGCTTAATACTTATCAAATTAATTATGTTGAAAAAAATAACTCCCTTGACCAATTACTTTTTTTTTAAAGACCTTTGACCACACCAATAACCCAAACACCTTATTTCATATTTTTTTTTTCTCGTTCTTCAAATATATTCCTTTTACTTTTTACTATTTGTTGGCCTTTTCTCTTTTCTTTTCATTAGGAACAAAACGACAAAAATAATATTTATTTTTATTATGCATTTTTTTTCTTTTATAATATAAGAAGAGATATAAAGCATATAACAAGTTATCAGATTTAACAAAAGTAAGTAAGCAAAACAAAAGAGAGCTTCCTTCATCATTCAGTATGTTCTCACAAAAAAAAATGTGCTAAAGTAACACTTGTTAGGTCATCACTTGCATTTAACCATTCTCCCCAATAGTAAAAAAGAAACAACTTTTATGATCTTAGAGAAAAGAAAAAAAAAAGCATGTTCAAGCATTACAGAACAAAAAGAAAGTTATTATAAAATAGTAAATTCTTTAAAGTAACAAATAGTAAAGTTATTAAACTATTTTCTTGTATTTCAATAATTAAAATTTTCAGTATTCCTCTGAATGAGTCAAACTATTTAAAAATTAATTTAATAAAAGAAATAATCCCAACACTTTAAATCAGACAAACTCCTCCATCAAAAACAATAAAACTATTTTTTCTTAGATGAGCATTAAATATAAAATTTAATTTAATTATGAATACGTATACAAGTTTACAAATTTAGACATAGAAAAATTTGGTATGTCAATTAAATCTTTAGTTTAACAAATACTAATCTAGAAAAAAATATAAGTAATTAATTAATTGCCTTTTATGAATATTAAATCAATGAAAATATTTATATTTAAAAGTAAATTAAACAATATTTTCATTGAATGCTATATAAGAATAATAAAAGCTTTCAAAAAAGTAACCACAAACATTGTCTAAATTTTTTACTTTGATAATAAATTTAACCAAAAAAATATTAGGTTAAAATAAATTAAGCATTATTTATATTTCATTAATCACCAAAACCAACAAGATAACTCTTAATAGAACCAAAAACTAAGTAGTTGGTCTCAGCTTTTCTCCTCCTACAGTATAAATTCAGTAGTTGGAGCTTCCATAGTGTCAGATTCAAGAATTTGATCTCAAAATCTTTTTTTAGTTTTTGAGGCAGAAAAGGAAGTTGAGTGTTCTCAAAGGCTATGGAGAATGGAGGTTCCTTCTTTCACATTGATCAACAAGTGAAATCAAGTTCCGGTAAGTACTCAACACAACAAAAAAATCTCTTATCACAGATAATGGTTTTCTTTTGTATACATCTATATGTGCAAACTTACAAGATATCATTCTAATATTTGTTTTTGTCATCATATTCAATCAAAATTCATATAGTTGTATTTCTACTATTCATATACACAATTTTTCTATACTTTCTACTATTGATATACATAATTTTTCGACACCAAGGGACTGGGTTGAAGTTAAGGAACCAATGACCCAATTCCTCTTTTTGTTCTAATACTCTAATTTATATATTTTCAGTTTATATAAAAGTTTAAGTCTTGATCATTAGAATGTTGTTATGTATTTGTATATTTTCAATTTATATAAAAATTTAAGTCCATGATCATTAGAAAATTATCATGTGATTTAATGGTTAGGTTTGTACACTTTATAATTTATTTCATATTAAAAATAATATTATCAAGATTTCTCGTTTGAATCGTAGTAGTCAAATAAAAACAAACTAAGATAATAAAGAGTTTTTTATGTTTTAAATTTCTTTTCAATTTTAGTTTTTTGATAGAAGGTTATTATATATAATTATTTTGTTGTTGTGATGAATAGAAAATGAAATGTAACAATAAGAGATGGTTGATGAGAATCAAATAATGAAATACTAATATTTTTATAAAATATTATCTTCTTATTTTACATTATTTTACATTGTGACATGTGTTTGACATTCATAGGATTCCAATAAAGATTACATGTTAAATTATTTCTATTTGAATAAGTTTAATAAATTTAATTATTACTTTTTATTAACATTTTTCAAAAATAATAAAGTAAGAAGAAATTAAAAAAAATATCTTATACTATAATTTTTTTTAGTTTCTTAACACTTTTTGTGATGCTTATTTTCATAAGACTTAATTATTTTAATTATTATAAGATATATTTCTAAAATTTTATTGTAAAGTTATTAAGGCGTGTTGTTTTATTAGACATTTCTTAAACACATTTTTAACATATGTTTGACATTTTTAGACATTCACATTATTATAGAATAGTGTGTAATAATGTGTCAGCATTGTTTGACATCTGTTATACACGCTTTTGACACGTGTTTAAGAGATTCATATTATTATATAATGTATATGATGTGTTATATTATTAAACATTAACGTGTGTAATAATGTGTCAGTATTGTTTGACATTTGTTATACACGCTTTTGACACGTGTTTAAGAGATTCATATTATTATATAATGTATATGATGTGTTATATTATTAAACATTAACGTGTGTAATAACCTGTCGTGTTGTTTGGCTCTTTTTGAACACATTTTTGACACGTGTTTGACATACTCACATTATTATATAATGTGTAATAATAACGTGTTGCAATGTTTGACACTCTTTGAATGATTTACAGATGTCTATCATTGTTAAGTTGTGTCTTGATTCGGTCACATGGTGAAGAATTTGGATTCTTTGTTAGATTTTTTATGTCATCTATTATGCTTCTAAAATACAATAGACTGAATTTAATATAACATGCAACACTAAATATCTAATAGAGAATCTAAACTTCATAGTAAACATTTATTCAACCTAATTTGAACATGACTAAAGAAAGTAATAACTCTTAATTTTTAGTTTTTTTTTCTTACATTAACGTAAGAATAAATTTAAATAAAAATAATTCATAATTTATTTGTTAAATCTTAACATTTTCTGTTATGTTTGTCTTTATAAGAATCAACCAATTATTTTAATTATTAATTGATATATTTCTTAAATTTTACTGTGGGGTCATTATCATATAAAAAAATGTAAACTTATTTTTAGTATGAAATATATAGATTTTAATTTTCATTTGAGATTTTTATCATGTTAAGTACATATATTAGTCATGTTAACACATTAACACAGAGACATTAATTGTATTTCGATTTCAATGTTGTATTAATATCAAAATTGTCTTGATAGAGAATATAAGCTATAAAATAAAAATAATAACTAACAATGGTGGAAATGTTTTATGATCCATTTTCTTTTGAATATCAATTATTTGATTAAAAATGTTATATATATATATATTTCTTGTTAATTATACATTGGTACAACTTTGTCACTCATGTGTAAGTGTAAGTGTCCCTTTAAATAGAACCTTATCATATACATTTTTACATTCTTATGAGCACAATTCTTTCAAGTATAAAGTATTTTTTTCATTTATGAGTATTAGTTAACTTGTTTAGAATTTCTAAATTACTATTCCATATCCAACAACCCTTTTTATTTTGCTATTAAGACTTTGTGTTGAAAAGGGATTGTATGTACTTATGTACAATGTCATCTTGTGTTTTAAATTCTTATTTATGTCACTTTGATTAGTGTAAATTTTGTATTGAAGTGATGATGATAACTGTATATTTATAGTTATTTAAATAATTAATGTTTGTTTCTAACTTAAGAATTTGTTTAACTAAATGTAATGGTCTACACACAAAGTAATTTCAAATCTAATGGAACATTTTTTCTAAAATAAATTTATAATTAGTTTAGTCAAAATCAATTAAATGTTCATGGTTCGGTTATTTTTTTTTTTAACTTGGACTGAATAAAGTTCTAATTCAACCGTAGTACTTGTCTTTATGTGTTCATCCTATGTCATAATCATGTTGCATAAGTTATGCTGCATAAGTTATAAATAGTTTAGAAAAAATTAATTAAATGGTCATGGTTTTGTTATTTTTTTTAACTTGGATTGAATAAAGTTCCAATTCTACCATAGTAATTGTCTTTATGTGTTCATCCTGTGTCATAATCATGCTGCATATAAATTATTGAGTTTATTTTGTATGGAGAATGATTTTTTTTTTCATTTTTTTTGTCATTCCAATCTATTTGTTTTATTTATAAATTATTTTAGATTTTGCACTTGAAATATGATTTCAATATGTAGTTGATCTTTGTTGAAGAATTTCTGTTTCAAATTATAATGGACCTGATAGTTGTTGCAATATATTCCTTATATACGAGAATGCATCTATTGCAGTTCAAGCAAGTTTTTTTTACCATTTTTTAACAAATACTTAAAAAGGAAAAATATCACAAAAACAAGTAATATTTTGTAATTAATTTATAAAAGTAGAAAAAATTGAATTTCTTAAAATAATTGCACCCTGTTTTATTTAGTCACTACCTAGAACTAATCTAAGAGATTTGATGAATTGTTTGTAAAAACATTATCAAAACTTATACTCTTATATTTGTATAGTACTAAAGTACACAAAATGAATTTCATCCTTGAAAAGTGTTGAATGATGAAATATTTTGTTTGATTGGTTTAGGTTTAAGAGTGCCTTTGCAGCAAGAAATTGCAAACATGGAAATTGCAGCAGCAATGAACCCAAATGGAGATCCAATCCCTAATTTGGCTGGGAGAGATAAGAGCAAGATGCCAATTACAAATGTGACAAAAATTATGAGGAAATTTCTCCCCAACAATGCAAAAATTTCAGATGGGGCTAAGGAGATGATTCAACAAAGTGCTACAAATTACATAACTTTTGTAACCAAGAAAGCCAAGGAGAAATGCCAGAGTGAGTATAGAAAGATTATGAATGCAGATGACTTGCTTTGGGCCATTGAAAATGTGGGCTTTGATCAGTATATTGGGCCGCTCAGTACTTTTCTCCAACGCTGCCGCACAATTGAAGGAGCTGGTAATGGGCCTACGTTTGGGCCTGAGCTTAACCCTGTGGAGATGCCTCACCATGCTTTTCCACCACCTCCTCCACCACCACCATCACCTCCACCGCCACCACCACCGCCAATTTATTCATCTGGGTTGGACTTTTCCATACAGCAAAACCCAAACCCTGAAATGTTTGACGCAGATGGTGTGAGTGAGTACCTGGACGGTGTTGGTTGCTCAAACAATGCTTTTATCAATTTTGATCCTTTCTCTCTCTTCCAACAAGATCATATGTGAGACAACAATGATCAAACAAGAATAAATAGTTGATTGAACATCATTGAGAGATGAATTGTCATTATCATTGTTCAATTAAGGATAGAAGTATGAATGTTTGTTTATTATGGAAAAACTATATTTTCAAGCTTTATTTCATGAATCCCAAGTTGAATGTGACATACATTTGGCCATTTTTGATCAAATAATTTTGGATTGCGTTGATTTGAGCTTCATTTAATTTGGTTTGCACTAGATATAATGGGAATGAGTATTATATTTGGTGATGATGAATCTCACATTTATAACGGCTATGTGCACCATGAAGTAGCTGTCTTAATATGCTTTGTTCTGGATTGTACTTTGATGACATGGTGGGTCAGAAAACAGTGACTCACATGGGCTTCAAATTTCAATGATTTCACATATTCATGAGACTTTGAACCCCTCTCCTTTGACTACCACTTTTTTTGGAAAAACAAAATTGCATCAGATACTGAATGAGTAATGTAAAACCCCACACACTCATTTTGCATCAACTTAAATATTTCATTGATGAAATAAGACTCTGTAATTTTCTTCAATACCTTATTAAACTGTCTTTTTAGTATATTTCAAAAAACTGTGTAGTGAAAGTTGGGATAGGTCTACATAGTTTTGAATTAAATAATAAATTTAATATTTCAAATTATACCCCACTATTTAACCAGTTTCTGAAGTTAACAAAAATTAAATAAATTTATGAAACCTTTAAGACCTCATTTAATTATACCCTCAAAATTAATAACTTTTGTAGTTATTTGATGATGATACTAATATACATTTAAGATAAAAAAAAACTAATTTTAATAAATTAAGTCAAAGGCTTATTTAACGTTTTCATTTCAAAAACTTATTTACCAATAAGAAACAATTTCAAACATTAAACCAACCATTTATCATCTCTATACTTTTTTTTTTCTTCAAACCATCTCATTCATTCACTTGAAAAATGAATCCTAAACTTCTCATAATCCACAATCTCTATTGGTCTTTTGTCGCATACATCCAAATTTGTTAATTTAACGTAAATTATTATTAAAAAAAATCCAAAAACATCACATGTTCGTTCGTTCATACTTTAGTTGTTCTTTCCCACTTTCCCACTTTCCCACTTTGCACAACCGTTATCTTTCCACATTCCCACACACTCCTTATTTAAATCCCATCATCACTTCCTCAATTTCTCTGCTTTCTCACATTCATCTTCAATCTTACAACACCACCATGTTCTTAAGAACCACCACCACTATCACCGTCATCTTCATCTTCGTCATCACAATCTTCTCCTTCTTTACAACAACAAAGGCTCTCTCTCAGAACAACACAAACTTCTCCTTCTCCTTTCCCTCCTTCACCCTCCGCAACATAACCCTCCTTGGCGACTCCTTCCTCCGCCACGGCGTCGTCGGCATCACCCTCTCCACCACTGTCCCCACCTCCTCCTCCGGCACCCTCCTCTTCAACAACCCCATCACCACCTCCCCTTCCTTCTCTCTCTCCACCACCTTCACCTTCTCCATCAGCAACGCCACCACCTCCGCCACCCCCTCCTCCACGTTCTCCTTCTTTCTCAACTCCTCTAACACCTTTCTATCTCTCGACTTCCACCTCAACCAAAACCATCTCACCCTCGACCTCAGAACCACCTCAAACTCCTCCCTTACCAACCCCACTTTCGTTGATCTCAGCACTGACGCTCCAATCACTTCTTGGGTTGATTATCACCATGCTGACAGGAAAAAGCTAGAACTTTTCTTGAACAACTCGTCACCAGCCTCTTCCAAGCCTCAAAACCCTGTCTTGAGCGTTGACCTTGACCTTTATGAGTACTTTAAGGACAGTTTCTACGTGGGGTTTTCCGGTTCCACGCAAGGAAGCACCGAGCTTATCCAAGTCATGGGCTGGAGTTTGGAGTTTGAGTCAAACTTGCGCCCTCTGATCAATGGTTCTAGCAGCCCTTCGAATGTTGCGGTTGAGGGCATTCCGGTTTCTACAAATTCCACCGAGGGTAGTAATAACCGTGGTAAGAGGTTTTTGTTTGGTCTTTGTGTGGCTATTGCTGGTCCTGCTTTTTTCTGCGTCGTGCTTGTGGTTTTGGGGTATGTTTCTTTTCTGAAATGGCGTGGTTTGAGGAAGAAGAAAGGTTTTGGGACAGTGGGATGCTGTCCTAAAGAGTTTGGTTACAAGGAGGTGAAGTTGGCCACCAAGGGGTTTCATGCTTCAAGGGTAATTGGGAATGGATCTTTTGGGACAGTGTACAAGGCTTTGTTTGAGTCTTCTGGGACCATAGCTGCGGTTAAAAGGTCAAGAAAGTACGACGGTAAAACTGAGTTCTTGGCCGAATTATCCATTATAGCTAGTTTGAGGCACAAGAATCTGGTTCAACTCCTAGGTTGGTGTGTTGAGAAGGGTGAGTTGTTGCTTGTGTATGAGTATATGCCAAACGGAAGCTTGGACAAGGTGCTTTACCCAGAATGTGAAGGGGGGAACACTAACCGTGTGTTGAGTTGGGGTCATAGGGTTAACATTGCTGTTGGGTTGGCTTCTGTTTTGAGTTATTTGCATCAAGAGTGTGAGCAGAGGGTGATTCATAGGGACATCAAGACAGGGAACATATTGCTAGATGGGAGCATGAACCCAAGGTTGGGAGATTTTGGGTTGGCCAAGCTTATGGACCATGACAAGAGTCCTGTTTCAACACTAACTGCTGGGACAATGGGGTACCTTGCTCCTGAGTATCTTCAATGTGGAATGGCAACTGAGAAAACTGATGTGTTCAGCTATGGGGTGGTGGTGCTTGAGGTGGCTTGTGGGAGGAGGCCAATTGAGAGGGAGGGGCAGAAGATGGTGAATTTGGTGGATTGGGTTTGGGGGTTGCACTCTCAAGGGAGGATCATTGAGGCTGCTGACAAGAGGCTCAATGGGGAGTTCAAGGAAGGGGAAATGAAGAGGCTTTTGCTTTTGGGGTTGAGTTGTGCTAACCCTGATAGTGCTCAGAGGCCTTCCATGAGAAGAGTGTTGCAGATTCTCAACAGTGAAGGAGGAGTGTCTCTTGTTGTGCCTAAAGAGAAACCAACACTTACTTTCTCTGCTGGCTTGCCTTTGAGTCTAGAAGACATTGTTTCTGATGGTGAGGAAGAGTTGAATTTTGGCCAAGTTGTGTGTGAGATCAAAATTGATTGAAGATAAACAATTTCTTGTTATTGTTATTTTTATTATTCATTTGATTCTTTAGTTCTTTATGGAAACTTTGTTTCAATGACATTTGTATTTGTAGTTGTAATCTGACATATAGGGAAATTCAGGGTTCATTGACTGAAGTTCAAGCTATAGCATTGAACTTCAGGGTAACAATAATGTATTAAGACAAAGCAAGCTTCGTATTAGTATTTCTGAAGCTTGCTTTCTGAAACAGTTGTATTGGAGTGAAATATATTCTCTCTTAAATCTTTAATGGTGTTGCAACTTTTGAGTCAAACATGTTCAATATGCACACAGAAATCTGTTCATTAAACAAAACATTTATTATTCCTATGTTTTAGCTTCTGAATCTGACACCTGAGCAGCAACATATGGTGGTCTGTGTGTTCTGCTGTATTATTGTGACTTTGATGTAGTAAAAAAATGGTTGTTATTTGAATGGTTCATAATCATCATATAGTGTGCAAAATATTTTGTAAAAAACTATATATTTCTCATTGAAGATTATGCTAACGTTCACAAAGTACTGTTAGGAACATTTGGTGACTGATTCAATCATAAGTTAATTTGCATTATTGGCAGCATTGACTGGACCCATGTGAGATTGACTTTTGCAACGGCTATTTGAGGCAAACTCTGAAATCCATCACCATCATCATTGACCACAAGGCCAACGAAAAAGATTGAGCTGTGTACAGAAAGAACATTGATTAAACCATTTAATTTGGCATGTATGGTTAGAGAAACTCCCGCAAAAAAAATATAATATATTGTCAATTAATTCTATAATAATTAATTAGATGTTTAAACTAGATAACATTGATTAAACTGAAATAAAATTTAATCATTGTAATGTTTAACTTTAATGTATAAACAAGGGTGAATCTTGTGGCTTGGAATTGTAATAATCTATTTATATAATGGTAGGAACATGAACATGATTTGTGGATGCCCAAAAAAAACACAGCATGTGACATTGAGAAGCAAATAACTTTAAAAAGTCACTCACAAATGAAACCTTTGCAACGGTCATTAAGAAGGCATGGTAATGGAATCATTGGTGCGGAAATACTAGTAATGGACCCCATCGCATGACCTTTTGTTGTGGAAAATAAAGTTTTCACACACAGATTATTGTATAAATTTAATGTGCCAGATATATTAATAAATTCTTTTTTAATTAAAATGTTTAATATTATATGATGATATATTAATATGTTAATTTTAATATTATTTGTGTTAAATTTGTACAAAAATATATTTAATTTAACAAAAAATTTATATAATTTGATCGGAGTTGTTTTTCAAACCAAATTACTGCAATTGTGCACACACTAAATAAATATCTTGAATTTCATGATTCAACTTTTTTACTAACATTTCTCAATTAGTCTTATTTTTATTTCTGGGACCAGTCTCTTCCTCCTTCAGAGCATTATAACGCGGAGACTTGTAATATGCACCAGAAAAAAGCTGAGTGTACAGAGCCAAGGGCAAAAATGATATTCTCCCCTTTTTCTTTTTTTTATAAAACCCAATATATGGGTCTGTTGGATTAATTTTTTTTAAAATAAAATAATATTTGAATATATTTATGTGAAATTGTTTAAAAAGGCAGAAGAAAAAAGAACTTTTTTACTTAAAAAAAAAGTAATTTGAAGTTTTCATAAAAAGAAAATGTTGTAAAAGAGAGGGGAACTTTTTAAGAATACAAAGAGCATTTATTTACGTTTGAAATATTATTAACTATAAAAAATTATACTGACAAATAATTAGTAAAGAAAAATATTAGCCACACAGACAATTTAAAAATAAATTTAAGATAAATTTATTAACATCAATGAATTTAACCACTTTGTTTAATCTAATGAATTAGGTAATTGAGTTTCATAGATAAGAATGGATGGAATAGTAAATCTACATATTTACGAGAGATAACTGTTTTGTATAATAATTTTGAAAAAAATATTTAGTGTCTTTTTTAATTGAGAAGGAACAATATTTTAGTTAACAACAAAAAAAGATAAAACAAAATACATTCTTGGTGTTTGAAATAAATTCTTCTCTCATAATTCTTCATTTAGGTGACTTGAATGTGCACAAACAATAAAATAAACTTAACAGAAACACATAATATTCTAGAGCTACATAATGCATAAAAAAAAAAAACTAACAAAGTAAAAACATAATAACATATTGTCAAAGAATAGCAATAACATCACGTGTATATATATATACAAAAACAAGATATAAACAGTTTATGATATGCGTCATGATTGAACCTATTAATTTCCGACTGTATTAGAACCATTGTACTTATGGAACGATATTATACCTGAAAAATAGAAAGGAAGAAAAAAGTCATTTCTTTATAATTTGATGTTATTACAGACAAATTTAATGTCTTTGAGACATGGGAGTCGCCCTTCATTCGACAGAATAAGACCACTGACTACATTTATCCTTCCAAGACAGACAGGTGGAAATCTAAGCTAGGTTAAAGTATGGAATTTTCGTAGATGTAGAACTATATGAGAAAATTTGTGAGTTTAATCAATATTCATGATCCTATGACTGTCAAATTGTTAAATTTCCCAAAGTAAAGGTTGCTTTATAAAAATTTAATTTGATATAATATTATATCTTCATTCTGACCTTGTACAAGAAGTCATTAGCCAGAAATCACAAGTTGGCTTCAGCAACACAAGAATCTTCAACCTCATATGTGGAGACTTGTCTCTGAGATGGAGCATTTCTCAATTGATCAATTGTGTTTGGCTTGGTTCTCTCCACATCCGTAGCAATATTTACATTACCTCTTCCACTTGGATTTTCATGATCTTCGGTCCCCAATGCTACCTTGTATTCTGGCAATTTGGTCTTCCATTTTATACCAACTGCCTTTGCCTGATCAGCAAACAGACATTCTGATAAGGGTGAACCACAAATTTCTTTATAAGTATCATAATTAGCAGCACATGTATTTCCACCTTCCAAAAGTTTTGACAGTGGATGCAAAACCAAGAGTGCACCATCACTTCTCTCTAAGGTGTTCTTCACCGAAAGAAAATCAGAAACTAGTTCTGTTTTGCTAAACTGAACGAATACAGCAGTTGCATCCAGGTGGAAGACAGAAACTATAGAAGTTGGTCCAAATACTTTAGATATGCACTCTCTTACTTCATTTGCCTTCAGCGTAGAAGGAAATCCCCAAATAATAACAATGTTCTCAAACAAAATTTTTGGGTAACGCTTCCTGAGGCTATGACTGGGTGAAGCATCTGCAACCTTATGACCAGTATTTAGATCAATGATGTCTCCATGCATCCAACTAAGATATAGACGATTAACATAATTCTGCAGTTTCTCATCAAGGGCTAATTGTTTTGAAGAATCGTGCAGTTTGTAATCGATACCTAAATCACTGCATAACTGGGCAAACATGCATCCAGTCATGAAGGCATCATATCCTGCCTCATGCTTGCCTCCAGGGTTCCAGCTGGATGATCTGCAAATACACATCTAATGTTGGTATTGGAAGTACCTTTTATCTTAAGGGACAGCTCGAACAGCAAATGAAATGCAAGAGAACAATACTTAAAGACAAATAGGACACTAAATCATTAGACTTGGCTGTCCGAATTGTGTCGAAATCACCTCGTGCAGATATGTAGACAACAAAAAGTCACACGGGAAATTAAAATGTTATCTACCATAGAACATCTTCAATACCAATATTTAAAATGTTATCTACCATTAAATGAGAGAGAAAATAATCTTTATACTTTTATAGTTATAAACTTTGCATTCTTGGGTTATGTATCAAAAAAAA
>Ga0209489_100514_pt1 | contig 72852 bp, 38 predicted proteins | sample SiratrowhiteBW_FD_187527 | JGI IMG/M metagenome (GOLD analysis project Ga0209489, IMG submission 187527) | Root nodule microbial communities of legume samples collected from California, USA - Siratro white BW (SPAdes) (version 2) | ecosystem: Host-associated > Plants > Roots > Nodule | place... | reverse complement strand
TTTTTTTTTTTTTTTTTTTTTTTTTTTTTTTTTTTTTTTTTTTTTTTTTTTTTTTTTTTTTTTTTTTTTTTACGTGAGTTGATGAGAATTTCTATACTTATTTTATGACTCTTTGATATGATCATTTATTCTTATCTCATAGTAATAATATTTTTAATAGAAATCAGAATAATGTTATGAGCTGTATATATACTTTGAAAATTTTTACACTTATTTTATGATTCTTTAATTAGATAATTTATCATTTTTCACAATAATAATATTTTTTAAAAGAAATCACAGTAATAATACTGTGACATTTGAAATTTTATTTTATATCAATTTGATTATCTTTGCTGGTAAACTTCATTATATTTCTGAAAAAAAAAAGCATCCAATCATTAAAAAATATACTTTTATAGAAGTAAACATCTTATTAGTAAAAAAGATTACTAGATAAAACAATATTATGCATTCTTATTTTATACAAGAATTGGTAAATAATTTATAATTATCAAATCGATTTTTATTTAAATTAATATAAAATAAAAACTTAAGTCTAAATGTAATAACTTATAAGATTACCGTAATAACCTGTAAAAGAATAACATTAAAAAATTCCTTAAAAAAAAGTATACTCGGAATTCAGTCACATTTCTAGTTGTATTAAATATTGATTCTAAACTAATCTTATTTATTATATCCCAAACTTCAACTCTTTTTTCCCAGATAAAAAAAAATACCGTAAAATTTACTCTATAAATAACATGTTTCTGTTTTAAATAGTAATATTTAAGATAACATAAAGTTATATTATCTGGTCTAAATAAGTATAAAAGTTAAAAAAATTGTCCATTTTTACTACATTAATACTTTCATTGTTTCTTATGACCTGTGAAATGTCATGACCTATCCATTATCACATACTATACATTATCACATAGATTATCTTTCCAAGAAATGTATACCTTAATCTTCCATAATCATAAATGAATATTTTAGAATAAAAAAATCAATAATGATTGTTTTAATAAATCAATCAAACACTAACATCAAGACTATCTATCTTGGTTAACACTGATACTGCTCTGATGATTATCTATCTTATATAGACATAGACACTCTTTCTTTCCTTAACGAATATATTGTAATCGTAATTTGATTTTAAAATTTTATCTCCCCTTCTAATACATAAAAACCTAATATTACAAATAGAAAAAAGAAATCAGCTTATATTTATTTGTAGAATTCATTTGTAAGATGTTATATTATATTCATTATATGAAGTAGTGATTTTGTCTAATAATTAGTCTGCACACACTCATCAATACTGTCGTACAATTCACACAAAATCTGGGTGAATATCATCTTCTACCCTTTCACTAGCTATGGTCTCTAAGACACTCTTATTACATGGACCTGAATTTTTATTCTGGTCAAAACTTTTATTCTGTTCAAACTCTGGATTGTCATCATACTCAGTTAAGTAGACGCTCCATTTGGAGACTATCTCAGTCCTTGCTTGTTTGCAATTTTTAGTCATCTGATCATATGGTGTCATATCATTCTTTCTTTTTGAATTGCTTTCAACTAACGATGTAACTCTTACTGGATCCTCTGCATCAATGTGAAACCACATGAATGATACAATGTCGAACTTATTTAATGTATTAATTAATAAATAAAAATATTATCACAAAATTATTTGAAATTAAAAAAATACATTGATTAAAATTTATTATATATAATTTTTTTTACCTTTGTTATTCCCTAAACTTCTGGTAGATAAAATCTCACAAATAAAGTAACAAGCCAATAATTCTCTGTGGGATAATGCTCCTCAACTAAATGCAATAGGAAAAGTACAAAATTTTCTGTTTTTTATGCTGTGAACCATCAGACCAAATTGAAATATACAGAAACATGTAGAATAAAAGAATATGCACCTTGAGAGTTATGGAAAAGGGTCTTGTCACTTCCTGAAGCAGTATTCTCCGTCACCCTGCTTTTCTTGAACATACCCTTCTGCAACTCAGTCACTACAAACTTTCCACAATCATCTGCTCGATTCAATCCATCACAAATTAGGAGTTTGGAGTTTAATTTTAGATGTAATCACTATAAGACCAGTTAAAAATCAATATAAATATAACATTATATATATTACAGTTGATATTATTAAATTTCCCTTTAAATTTCAGTTTAATTTATATTCAGTCTTAGATATTTTCTGTAAAAATGTTTATACCAAAAGAATGAATAAATTAAAGAGAAAAATATTTTGTTCACTTTTACCATAATCACAGGTCTTACCAACAATGATATGGGATTTGATGATCACATGAAACCATTTTAGTCTGAATATATGATCATTAAACTCTCAATCAAATTCAAAAATCTATTCTTTTTAAATTTCCCCAATATGATTTTAAACAATCAGCAATCACATTTATGACCATAATATTGCTTTTGTAGAGCTGTCCAAAACAGCAACCACCAAGCTTCAGTCATACAAACTGCTGCAGTTCATTCACAGCAAATTTCAATTTTTATTTCAATTTATAAGTGTCACCTGTTAAATAGAGTGATGGTATGGAATGTTGAAAAAAAAAAAGTAAAAGAGGTACCTCATGATTTGTGGATTGGAGGGAGATTACATAAATGTAAAAGATACACCAATGATCAAAATATTTTGAGGTACAAAGCCTAAAAGATATACCAAAAACTAAAATACTTGTAGAATTCTTTCTCATGTTTGGTACAAACAAAAATTTTCACATTGCACAACCGCAACGGTGACAATCACAACCACAAAAACACAATTTAGAACATAGCCGGAACATATTTATATGAAGTATTAAGGCGAGAAAATAAAATAAAATTTAACTAAAAACTAATTTCAAAAATTCAGAATAAAATTTTACTGTACAAGTATCGTAAAACAAACCATCATCATCATGTTGCTGCTCCTCGAGGGTGTGCTGATCCTCTTGGTCGAGGTACGCGGACCAATCGTTCCTCTTCTTTTGGCGGTTCACCTCGCCGTCGGAGATTTCCGGTGCCGGATCTAGGGTTCCGGTGAGGGGCCACTCTCCGTCGTCGAAGGACTTGCGCGACATGTTGAAGTCCTGAACGAACTTGCGAACGTCCTTGGCCATGAATCCCTGGGCAAATACTCTTCGAACCGATTGCTTCTGGTTGCAGAGGGCGCAAATCCATTTGTTGCTGCTCTTCTTCTTCTGCTTCACCTGAACAATGAGATTAGAATTAGAATTAGGATGAAAACGAGAGAAGAAGAAGAAGAGAGAGAGAGAGAGAGAGAGAGAGAGAGAGAGAGAGAGAGAGAGAGAGCCTGCATGGTGGAGCATTGGCAGCATTGGACACCGATGAAGAGTGTCGGCATTGGATGCAAAGAGGGTTCTGATCTGAGAAAGTGCAGGGAAAATTGGGAAAATTTATGTATTTGTTTTGGCGCCTAATTTATTTGAAAGTTTCAGGCTTTGGCCTTAGGAGTGAATGAAATTGAATAGTTTTATATTTAAATATTTTCATTTCAAAAATATTTCAAATTACTTTTATTTTATTGAAAAGTTATTTGAAAATATTTTAGTTCAAATTTAGTTTTGGAATTTGAATCTATCATTTAGGTGATTGAATTTATATGGAATACCCAAATTTTTCATGTTAAAAAAACGCTGTAACATAGAAGACAATTACTTAATTCAAAATATTCTAAGAATTTTTTACCATTTTATTGATAAGGATTAGTGATAGACAAAATTAATATAATATCTTAAGTGCATTCATAATCAAATGGCATAATTCAAAGCAAGAGCATTTTACTTGTGTTCTAAATTTTGTAATTTTTTTTATTTTAATTGTGAAGTTTCATCTTAAAATTCAAATATTTGTTGTCTTGTATCAATCTTTTGTTTAGAAATTTTAATGCATTGAATCAAAACTTCACAATTTAGATTAAATTGATATTTTAGTTTTTATATGTACTACTTTTAATGTTCTAACTTCAATTTATTGGTAATTAAAGTTACTACATTTGGTGACATTGTCACATTTTTCTAACTAGATATCTCACTAAATTAAACATTTAATCTTGTCTCGTATGTGAATTCTCAAAACAATTTCAAACCATATATTAACATAATAAAAGCTTCTAAAAACAAACCATTTGACATGTTTTAAAAAGTTCACTAATTGACCATTAATCTAATTCATTAATGATAACATCTAATATATATTTACACAATGTTTTAGGTTATAAAATTTATAATTTTAATTTATTTACGGTTTATAACACTTGTTATTTTTAAGGTTTTCTTTTACTTTTTTTTAATCATTATATTTGAAATTCAATTTTGAATTTAATAGTAGACAAAAGAAAATAGATGGGTAACATCTATGAAGGTTGATAGTTGGAGAGGTAGAAAATAAAAAAGAATATATATATATATATATATATATATATATATATATATATATATTATATATATATATATAAATCAAAAGTCGTGTATTTACTGGTCATCTTATTATCTTATTATAAGTATAAGCATGTCTTTATCCTACATTGGTTATGTATATGTCTATTATTATGCAAGAAAAGATGGGATGAATAGAAGCAACAATAATTTATCTTTGTTTTTTTGTTTAATTTTATAACACATATTCAAATGTGAGTAAATGATGACTTATAACCTCTGCAAGGAGTACACACATAGTCATATCTCTCTTATGCTTCAACTCTCTCTTTTAAAACATTCTCTCTCTCTTTTCTCTAAATATTTCATTTTATGTATCATTTATTTTAAAATCTGATCACATCTTGTAGTAGTCGAGAAGTCAAGAATTATGGTTATATGATCAAATTTTGAAACAAAGTTGGTTTTTATTTACTCTAAAATTTATTATTTTATGTTTTCCTTAGGTTTTGATCATCAATCTTTAAGAGATCAATTGAGAAAAGTGATCATCTAAACTTATTTTATTATATACTGAATTTTGGTCATGTTTGAATAACTTGTTCTAAATTCACTGATTTGGAGTTATACAAATGTTTGGCTTTGTCATTGCTTGATATTGAATTTTTCAAATAAGAGAAGCTAAATTTTAAATATGTCAACACCCTAGGTTAGAGGATTTGGATGTGGAGGTAATGTGGTCACCAATTCTAAAATTTTATGGCATAGACATTAATTGATGAAATTGTCTTATTATATCTTGTGTGAACTTATAAATATGTATTGATCTTGATAGTTTGATAGTTAAATTTATTTCTGATGTTGAAAAGGATCTTGAACATTTGTATGTGAATGAAAAACATTGTATGTATTGATATGAAAGATGGATGTGTAAGAGGATGATATCATACATTTGAAATAATGTATGAGTTGTTATATGTTGTACTTAGGTATTAAAAACTTATATTTTAACAAAGATACTCCAACTTCACTGATGATCTAAGTCAAGTAGACTAAGATATCAGGCGGTGAGAAGTTCATACAGACTAGGACCGTTGATGACACTCGGTATTGAATACTTGAACTTATCCCATATTTGATAAATGAAGAGGGTGTTCGTCTTTAGTAAGAGCATATTTAATGAGTCTTTCAGAAGATGGTGGGTTCATGTGTGGCTTATATGTGGGATGTGGTTCATATGTGGCCTTTATGTATGACTTTTAATACAAATACTTGAAATGAAAAATGAAAATCTAGTAATTAGTATATAAATTTTATGAGTTTATGTTTTGTATGAGGGTTTTAAATATTATTATTTCATTTCATTTATATTATATTACATGTTGAAATCTTATTTCAATAGCTTATCTTGCTTTTCTTGTTGTGTTGTGAATTATGATGAATATGTTATGTACACAAGTAGATACAAATATGGATAATGGTGCAGGGACCTTATAAGGATGACATGTTCTTAGTTCTAAATGTGGTTTGTAATAAGATGTATTTATATAGACTTTGGGGTTGTATAATAGGCACTTTGAAACATTGTCTATTTTGTAGAGATGTAAACATTTTCAGTGGACCAAGGTATATATGACATCGAATGTTTTATCAATATAAATATCTTTGAATGCCAAATTTCACATGCTCACGTAGAGTGTGCCATCCTTTGCGTCGGGCACGGCTTAGTGTCCAAACTCTTTCTTTCCTTTTATTTCTTCATGCTTTTTATTTCTTAATTCTTAACCCTCGTGTCACATGTTCTTTTATTAGCGAGATGTTTTAATATTAATGGGATGTTACATTTTATGGTATCAGAGTAATTCATCCTTAGAATGATATGAGGATAGTGAGTTTATTAGGTTTTCTTTGCAGGTAAATACTTGTTTAAGTATACTTTCAAGACATGATTAAAAGTTTTAGTTAGATGTTTGACAATTATATTTTAAAATTTTAATTGCGCTTGAGTTAAATGTTTGTCGTGAATGAAGACTGTCAACACTGGTAAATATTTGTTTAAGTATAGTTTCAAGACATGATTAAAAGTTTTAGTTAGATGTTTGACAATTATATTTTAAAATTTTTAATTGCGCTTGAGTTAAATGTTTGTCGTGAATGAAGATTGTCAACACTCAATTTCGTTCGGGAAAATAAAAGTATTTCAAAATAAAAATATATATAAAATTAAAATAAAAAATGTGTGTTATTTAATTTTTATCATACTTTGTTATTTAAATAAATAAATAAGAGTGTTTTAGTTTTAATTTATAAATAGTTTTAAAATAAAATTCATAAAAATAAAAATAATAAAAAAGAATAAAAATCTGAAGGAAGTCCGGTCCATTAAAAGTGTGTTAAAAAAGAAATATAAAAATTATTATCTCTCCCAGTTGTGTTGCCACATCACACTTTTTATTTTCACTAAATAATCTGACTGCCTTTTCAGACACTCATTTTAATCCACGTAAATTTAAAAAAATTAAATAATAAAAATTTGAACAGATTGACTAGGGGAATATGATAATAATTGCTGATTATTCATTGATATTAATTAGATATTATTCTGCTTAATTACGGTAATAATGGGGGATTAGTCTGCTTTAATTTCAAATAACTCTGATTTATTCTTTCCCTTTATCTCAATTAAGTGCATTAAGCTAAAATTGAAATTATGGGGTAGATTCATTGAAGGGTTTAAGAAAATTCTATAATTTGGGACCAGAGTAAGGGTTACGGGCACATGATTTACTCTGAGAAGTATTTTACACCTATCTTTACAAAAATCAGAGAATTACAAATATTTTATATACTTTATATTTTCTGATTGCTTGATCTCATATACTTTATATGCACTAGTGATTGCTTTGTTTGAGAGCTACTATAGGACCTGAGATTCAGCCCTTATCGCTTTGATTCTTTTAAAAAATAAATAAAACATATGAAACATTTTTAAAAGTTGTTAATGAAAGGGGAACACGTTTTTGGAGGATCTTTAACTAGTATATTTTAACTGCTTGATCTCATATACTTCATATGCACACACGTGTTTGAGAGCTACTATGGTACCCTCAGATTCAACCTTATCGCTTTGATTTTTTTTAAATAATAAAATAAAGAAAAAATATAAAACATTTTCAAATTCTTAAGGAGAATATAAGATGCTTCCTTATCAATTTTTGGGAAAAAAATAATAAAACAGTGTTCTTTAATAAAAAAGATGAAACAATTTTCAAAAAGATTAAAAACAACTTTAAAATAGTAAAAATATTTAATTTTTGGGAAAAATAAAAAATACGAAATAGTTTTAATAATCTAAAATTTCAAAAATAAAAATATAAAACTTCATTTTAAAAAATTAATAAAAAGTAAAATTTTCAAAAATAAAAAAAGGATAAATACCAACAATCATAACCACCCAATCTCAAAATTAGAACTACTTTAATCCTAATTTTATTTTTCTTGTTTATTTATCTGTTTTGCTTTTATATTTGTTCATTTTGTTATTTTATTTGTCTTTATTCATATTATTATTATTCTTATTTGGAAAAAATGATGTTTTGTAAAACCACATTTATTTCTACTCATTTGATTAAAGGTACTGTCTTAGGACGGGCATTGTGGGGTGCTAATACATTTCTCGCACGTAACTGACTCCCGAATCTTAAATTTGGTTAGTAGACATTTTTCTATGGTTTTCTATAATAAACTATGGTGGCAACTCCAGTCTCTATAAAAATATATTTAAAATTTTTTTGATAGCCCTGTCGTGATCCCAATTGCAACAAAGATAAAAGTATTAAGAAAGAAAGAATCTTGATGGAGTGGTAAGGGTGCACACTCATACTAAATCAAGATGGATTTCTATCTTAATTCTAAATGTTTGGAGTATATTTTAAAGATAAGTTTTGGATGATTATGTATAAGTTGTGTGTTTTTGTTGAGTGTGGATGTTAGTTTAAAGTTACATTTAATTTTATATTAGAAAACATAGTTAGAAGTTTGTAGTTAATTTCTAGCCAAGTTCTTTATGTGCTTAGAAGATGGCACGTAGGCCACCCACCCCTCCTCAATCAGCTAATATGCCCAGTTTAGCACGTGTAATAGAGATGATAGAAACAACCTTACAACAACATATTGTTACAATGGCACAACAACATCATATTGTCCTTCATCAACTAGAAACTACTAGATTAGCACCAGAAGCATCTCAGCTTCATCAACAACATTAAGTCTAGAGGATTTCATCAACAACTACTTTGAAACATTATCTACCTTATATAGTGTAAATATTTTTTGTGGATAAAGATATATATGACAAAAATGTTTTGTCTGGGATAAACATCTTTGAATCCCTTTAGAAGTGTCAAATTTCATGTGCTTACGTTGAGTATGACTTAGCGTCCAAACTCTTTTTTTCTTTTATTTCTTCATGCTTTTTATCTCTTGTTTCTGGGCTCTTGTGTAACATGCCCTTTCATTATGAGATGTTTGAATATTAATGGGGTGTTACATGACTCAAATCTTCTTATTTCTTTATGTATTCTCTTTCCCTCATATATTTAATATTATATTTTCAATTTTTGTGAAGTTTGAAGAATTAAAGATGATAGGCAAACATAGAAGTTCCTACAATGTTTGTTCGGAAGCTTAAGGTACATTATTTTTCGTGTCAATAATATGTTTCTTAATTTTATATGTCTCATTTTTCTTCTACTCTTTTTTTTATTCAATTTTGTGTATGTATCGAAGACAAGCGATGGAAATAGAGGTATTCTTCCTCAAAGCATACTACAAAATATTTTAGGTATTGTTTGAGGATCAAAGATTATTGACAAACATGAATGATTATTATTTTTTTTAAAGTACTAAAGCAATTTTTTTCTCATTTTTTTCAATTAATATTTGAGGGCAACTACATTTTATTTGATGAGATTTAATGCTAAAAACATTGGAGGAATATTATGAATTAAGATTGTCTAATTAATTTGTCTTTTTACAAAAGTTGGCAAGAACATCAAGTGATATATAGATTGTGTGAAATTTTCGTTGATAGATTTACCATAATATTGAAGACTACATGTTTTATCATTTATCTAATTTAGAATTTATCAAATGATGCAACTATATTTGACAATATCTATGTGATAGTGATAATGAACATATTGTTTTATTTATTAAGACATGTGTAGTCAAAGATGATTAAACTATTATTTTCTTTTTCAAGATACAAGATACAAAATAGGTCTGTGAGCTATCAAATTATAATGTCTCTTACTTAGTATCTTTTTAAGAAAAACATTGGATATGAGGTGGTCATGAAAGCTTAAGAGTAATCTTAAAACATCTTTTAGACCAACTCATTGTTACACGTTGACACAAATGACCAAATTTGTACTTATAATCTAAATGATCCAAATGATTGTAAAAGACTTTTAAAATGAGAATAGTTATGACAATTGCTTCCTTACAACAAACTATTTGTATATTGTTAACCATAAATATTTTCTCGATATAATGTCAAGAACAACCAAGTTCCTCCCAAACTCCCAATAATAGAATTGAAATATTGAAACTTCAATCTTCAATTGTACTTCGACAACACCTTGAACTATTTAATGTCCCAAAATTTTTCTTAAACTAAAAATTACGTTCAGTGATCCATGACATAATATGGTATGCACAACAGGTCACAAAATTAAAAAAAAAAAGTAAATTAAAAGGCAAAAACTTTCTGCACCCATCACTTTTCAAAAATTCTAAAAAGTACCTTATGATAAAAATAAGTTATTGAAAATACCTTTTGAAAATACATTCCGGAAAGTATTTTTTGGAATATAAAATTTTATATTTTGAAAAACATTTTTCAAAATTATTTTAAAAAATATTTTCTGAAATATAAAATTTGTACTTTGGAAAAAGTTTTCCAAAATATAATTTTGAAAAATATTTTTTAAAATGTAAATTTTATATTTTAAAAAAATACTTTCTGAAGATTTCTTGGAAAACATTTTTGAAAATTAAAGATAAGAGTATTTCGTATTTTCCTGTGATAAAGTGAGCGTCATATTTGATGGGATACTGGAAATTTTTGTCAAATTAGAATATCATCGACCCATTAAGTTTGTTTGTGGTGGACTTACGCATAAGTTTGTTAAAATAAAAGCACTTTTTGATATTCGAAAGATTATCTACTCTTTGGTTTAAGGAAAAATAACTTTCACAAGCTCTCTGATAAAAAAAATAAACAAGTTTGTATTGTTTGTCTAAAAAAAATTCACTTAAAGAACATGATTCGTAATTTACAGTCCTCTAATTATTGTGACAAGGAAATAGAAATTGGGTACTTGTCACAAGAGATTCGTTACTATGTTACTAAGAAAATTATCATTAATAATTTATTTTTTATTTTTAATCTCATTTGACATTGTTGTTTTTAGTATTGATCTAATCTAACTAACAAACTTGTTTATATTAGATTCTTTTTAATAGACATTTCAAATACAACAGTAATATGAAATTAATTTTAGATCTTATACCCTCAATTAACCTTTAAAATTACAGTTATTTTGAATAAACTTCTTAATAATTTTGTTCAATAACTAATTGTATATTATTTCTTAAATATGTATATATTATTCCATATATTATATAATTAAGCTAATAAATTAATTTAATTATATATTCACTTCAAATATCATTTAATTTTAGTTCACAATGATATCAAAATAATTTTAATGGATATATACTTAAAATTAACAATTTTTAATATAATATTTATATTTAATCCTTTATTAATTTAATGATTATAAAAAAAATTTAAACATGTCATTAGACCAAATTAAAATTATTACAATACATTTTCAATTTTTCTTATCAATGTAGTTCATCATAATTCAATACCTAAATAAATTATTTATATTTAACAAAAACATATCCTACATATAATTATTAAATTCAAGTTACAATTATTATAAAAATATATCTTTAGCACTTATTTTATTAATTTAAATTTTATTTAATAAATTTTAAAATATTGAGAAAAATTTAAAATTTGATCTTAGAATAATTAATTATTGAAAATAAAATAGCGCAATAAACATTATTTATTAATTATGTACCTATTATTCTATATTTTATATAATTAAGTTAATACATTCATTTAACTGCTAATTCACTCAAATAATTAATTCAAATCAATAATTTTATTGTCAAATAACTCTATAAATTTATTATATTTGCAAAATATAATTATGAAGCTTTTAATATTAATTATAATAGTTTATTTTAGTTTAAGTGGATTATATTGTATCACATACTTTTTAAGACTTTTAAATATTTTTAAAATATAAAGAGTTTTTTAAAATCAACATTTTAATAATTTTTATTTACATTTTAATTTTTTAAAACTTAAGAATTTTTTGTAACCCAAATATCATTTAAAACACAAGATTTTAAAGTTTAGATTTCATGTTACATGAGCATGTCCGAATAAAATATCTTACAATCTTCACTTCTTAAATTTATTAGCCAAAACACATGCTACATATACGTGTATTTACATTTTTACTATATTAAAAAATATATAATTTTATTATTTTTTAATTTTATAAGAAATTAATTAAAAGAAATGGAAAAATAATACAATTTAAAATGTATATATACTTTTTTAATATAAAAAAATTATATAACTATTGTTTTATAAAAAGAAAAATTATTTAATTATTTATTTATTAAATAAAAAATAAATTACTTTTTATTTATTAAAAATAAAATTGTCAAATTCAAACATCACACAAAAAAATTACCAAATCTATAGGATCCTATGTGACCGTGGATTCCAGCATACTGTACCCTATGCAGAATAAGAAAAACCCCTAATTCTCACTCCATCTTTCTAATATTTGAAGAGCAAAAAAGAAAGGAGAAGAAGAGAGAAACCATGAGAAGAAGAGCCAGAGTGCTTTTTAGCCTCTCTATTTCTCTGCTCTCGCCGGTAAAGCACAACCCTTTAGCGAAATCAACACCACCCACTTCTTTATTTCGAAGTAGCATCACATTCTCAACTTCCTCCTCCTCCATAACCCCTCCTATCGAAGAACCAAAGACTTCATCGTCCAAGTCCCGAAGGGATTCACTGATTTTAGAACAGTTCAAGCAGAGAAAACTCAAAGGGTCCCCAAAAGACTCAAAGGGTACCCCTCAAGTGGGTTCAACTTCAGTTCCATTAAGTTCATATGCTTATACTGAGAAGGTGGCCCAAAAGGGTGTGCAGAATGATGATGAAGCCACCATGGTTGTTAGAAGTTTCAAGGAGTTGGGTGTGAGTGAAGAGCTTGTTGAGGTAATGAAGGAGATTGGGGAGTTTATTCCCAGTGAGATACAGTGTGTGGTTATTCCTGCTATCTTGGAAGGGAAGAATGTGTTGCTGAGTTCACCATCTGAACCTGACAGAACTTTGGCCTTCTTGTTGCCCCTTATTCAGGTTAGTTAATTCTGTTCATTTTCTTTCCAAGGTTTTGACTTTTTAGCCTTGGCAACAACTTCCTTCGGTTGGGTGGATCCCAGATACTAGAATTTGGGAATGCATTCACTTTGCAAGCTGGCTTAACTTTTTGTAGTTTGTTTATTTTTTCTATTTATCTGGTATTTCACCTAGTGGATATGACTATTGTTGTTGCGTTATTTATTTGGTATTGGTATGTGTTTCGGATAGAAAACACCGGAGTGTTTTGTTACTTGGGAGGTGATGTCAAGTGGTCCCTACCTAAGCACGTCTTGTTGTATATAAATCGAGGAGTCCTTTCACTTGCTTAGTAGTTCTTGATCCTTCCGACATATTCTCCTTCGCCTGATGGTCTTCTTTGGTACGGAGCGGGGTTGTGTACTTGCAAAAACGAACATTGGATAGTTGAGTGATGAATGCTAATGAAAAGACTTGCCTCTACCTAATCTTTATCAACCTATTTATGGAACTATGTTGGGCCTTCGCACGGATGGGCTGGATTAGTATAGGTTCTTAATCAAATGCTGTATCAGGTTCTCGAGATATGTTGGATTACATTCCCAAGATCGTTATAAAATCTTGTCAACTTGTCATGATTGAGATGATATCGGCCGTGTATTGTACACTAGCTCTCTAGGCTCAGGAAGCTTTGTGTGAGAGTTTTTTTGCTAGAAAAGTTCTACAAATATTCTTTGATGCGTGCTGATATGGTCTCGACTATCTCCCTAGCCTTTAGGCTCCAGAGGGATTCTCCGTAGAGTCTAGAAGGTTTTTAGTATGGGTTCGGGTATTGAAGGGACATATCTCATGATCTGTGTGAAATGGTTATATCTGTTAGACGTGGATAGACCTGACAGTTGGGAAAGGATGTGTCTTTTTGGTTATATTGCTTTTCAAATTCTATAAATAGGGGTGGGTCCTTGTGTTGGACCACATGTTGTTTACCATTCATCGGAGTAGTGGCTAGGGATAGTGTTCGTTTTTTTTTCCAGGTTAGTGATATCTTCTTTGAGTGTGTCGGCTTCTTAGGGTGGGAGGATTCCGGTGAGCCTTTCATTGCTATAGTGGGGTTAGGACTAGGACATGTCGGGATGATGCTCCCAGCAACAGATCTGGTCATTGAGCAGGTCGAGAATGATCTTCCACTTTAGTCAAGTTATGACTGGGTAAATATATGTTGGCCGAGTACTTTTTTAAGTAATGATGGTCGTTCATGATAGGATCTTTTGCAGCTAGTGTGCCAATGGTTAACAAGGATGGCAAGGTGGGCATAATTTTGTTGGAGAGGTGCAATGTCATTGATAATGTATGTGATGACCGAGAAGAAGCTCCGTACGAGTTCTTTTATATGTATGTGTACCTCTTCACAGTCTTCTTTTTGGTGAGTTCACTATGGGTGTCCTCTAGGTCTTAAATGTTGCTTCTACCTAGTTACACCGAATTCATGGGCTTCACTACAAGCTTTTCACTTGTTGTGACTAAAGCCCTCCCCCAAGCTTTTCTTTATTATTGTAGTGTGAGGCCAACTGATCCGTGAGTTGGTTGTCACTTGTCGGCCAACCAAGAATGTGTTTTTTTGCACCCTATACATAGTGGAGTCTTTAGGTAATCACGTTTCTTACGATGGGGCAAAACTGAAGTTCTCTTTTTATTAGACCTGGAATGCTGTCTGGTATCATAGTTGGTCGAGGTCGATAATGACCTCCAGAGACATTGAGGTTTTCAAGGTTTTAGACCAGTTGTTGAGGAGGTTATACACCTGAAAGATCCTCATCATTTATTTTTCTCCCAACAATGGGTGGATTTTCCTGGTATGTATAATCTTTATTTGACTTATTTGGTTACGGTTAGCGTTAACTTTGTTGAATGCCAGTTGTTATGGCTCCCATCGCTCCTGATTTCAAACAAGTCCTAAAACAACTTCAGAAGCAATGTAGCAAAGTCAGTAACAAGCTTCAAAGTCCTAAAATAACTTTGGCAGCAATGTGGCAAAATATATATATATATATATATATATATATATATATATATATATATTATAAGTTGGTGATATTTCAAGTTTATATGTTGAATATTTTATAAAGTTAGTGACATACCTTTTTACCTTCATTTTTATCACATCAACACAAACGATGATAACTGTTATCTACTTTTACTGTTCTGTTCCTCCCATGTTTATTTTTCCTTTAGGAAAAACTGGATTAATTATGTCAACATGTGCAGTTGCTAAGACGGGACAGAGAGTTGCTTGGTTCAAATACAAAACATCCGCAAGCCATCGTGCTTTGTGCTACGGAGGAGAAAGCTGCAGAGGTGACCCAATTTCTACCATGTACCATCACATTTTTGTCTATTTAGTTCTGCAAAGTACCTACCTTCATGACTGATCATGTTCCTTTCAAAATTTGTTGGCATTTCAGTGCTTCCATGCCGCAAAATATATCATCCATAACACAAAATTGAAGTCTGCAAAGGTTTGTGCTTCACCGGATGATGGGCAGTCGCAAGCCTCAATTGGCCTAATGATTGGAACTCCTTGTGAGATTCTTCAATATATTGAAGAGGGGAGCATTGTTCCTTCTGAAATAAGATACCTGGTTAGTAATTAGAATCACTTAAAATATTTGTGTAAGAATCTATGTTGAGGTTCTGAGGTTACAGTTATTGGGAGCTCCTACCATTAATCACAATACTCTTTTTCATGCTTCTTGAGTAGGTGTTGGATGAGGCAGATTGCATGCTTGGTAGTGGCCTTGGTCCTGAAATCCATAAAATTCTCAGACCATTACAAGATCATGAATCAAAATCTGCTGTCAAAAGATTACAAACTATTTTGGCCATTTCAACCATGGCTGAGGTATGATGATAAATTACGTTGTTTTAGTATTTGAACTCTTGCTTGAAGGTAATGTGCTTGGACCTCCATCATAATACTGGTTGTTTTTATGATTTATCTTTTTCGTATGGCAGGTTTTGGGTGAACAATCCCCCATTGTAAAGCATCTTGAGGGCCATCATGCAGGGAATATTTCTGCAATGTCTTTAGAAATGGAACAAAGTGAAGTCTTTCATTTCACAGAGTCTCTTCATGCTCTTAAGAAAAAAGTGGCAGAGGCCATGGATTCCCTTTTGCAACAACAATAAGATCTTGATCTACAATTTTTGATACGGAACAAAAAGAAAAGTCAAAATAGGTTTTATGATCTTTCTTGTAGAAACTAACTGTTAAGTTGGTTGTGCCCTCGTATGTTTTTATCATGTTCTTCTAACAATGAAGCACCAAATACCAGGCTTTAGGAGGGAATTAACTGGAGTAGTGTTTCAAAAGGCAAAGAATTCCACATTCAGTTTAATTTCTTTTATGTTTATATACCAACTTGTTTAAAATGTTTCTGAAGTGATAAGCAAGATGTGAGTTTTGTGTACAAGTTTTATAACGTACCCTCTCTACGAAGAAGGCTTTCTTAAAGTTAATTCATCATTTTCTTTCAAGACAATCACATTAATATAATCAAGACATCATTCTATGTCATTATCAACTGACAAGTTAGTGATTTCAAAATTGATATTAACGAATATATTTATACTTGTTGAATTTTAAGGAAAATATGTAAATAGTAATCGATATTGGTTCCATTCCCATCAAATCTAAAAGAAGAAAAAAGGAAACTATCAAAAACTGGAAAATGGGTTTTGTAATGTTCATAAAAAAACATAAAGTACCGAGTATTTATTAGAGCACATAATACCTGCTCCTGTCAAAATACAGAGTATTCCAACAGTGCATCATCTTTATCCTTTTCCCCCACATGGATTTTCATTATCATTTTCTCATACTCATCATGAAAATTAGTGGAAGTAGGAAACAGCTTGTACACCTGAGTAAATGCGTGACAAATTATGATTTTGTTTTCTACTAAATAAACCATAGGTCACAACAATGCTAATGAAGAGAAGGTAGATAAACTCTCAGAACTTGTTGAGTATGGTTTCAGAAAAACAAATTATGATATTTTTTTCTACTAGAACCCTAGGTCACCACAATGCTAATGAAGAGAATGTATATAAACTTTCAAAACTTATTGAGCGTAGTTTTACTCACAAAGTCGACAACTTGAGGGAAAAAAAAAGGGAAAACATTAATAACAAATATGACTAGAAAAAGAAGTTTGAGGTGAAACTGTTGTAAAATCAAGGTATTGTAAATGACTATTGTATATTTCAATTTATATTAAAGAATTTCATTGTCATTCAATGAAAAGTCATTTCCTGCAATATCCTACAATTTAGGTTCTCCTTCTATGTATTTTGAGAACTTTTTTGAAAGAAGACGAAGATTACTATAGACATATATTAGATCTTTTGTATTTTTAGGTGTCATCTTATTCCTTTTCAAAGAATGTATAAAAAAGTAGGTACTCAAATTCCTTTTACAACAAGAATAACATGGTTGTCCAAGTAGCTTAAGAGCTATCTCCTGAAGTGTTGGTGTATGAGCTCCATGAACAATCCACAATGTTTTTTGCATCCATTTTACCTCTATCTCTCAAAGTGTCAACATTGGCAAAATCTTCTTTTCCATTTGTGAAAAGTTTGCAAATTCTATATTTACTTTTCTCATTGGATCATCAAAGTACCTCATAAAATATTTATTCCTTTTATGAGTAAGTTCGATACCCTGATGTGGAGCAAGTCTTTCTGAATCTTCACTTAACCATTCATGACTATAATATCAACAACATTATAAATAAATAAACATATTTTAATATAATATTATAAATTTATAATGTTATAAATAAGATAAACACAACAAATATAATCATAAAATAATTTAACATTACCATAGATTTAAAGAATGAGTAAGACAATGAAGAGATGTGTTACTCTTGGTCCAACAATGAATTAATATTGAGTTTACTACCTCAAAAAATGATGAATGTTCAACTTCTATCTTTCTTTCATGTTGGAATATGACCTTTCTCACATTTTCAATCATTGAATATCACATTTCATATACTAAGTGAAGAGTAGCCATATCCATAATTGTTTGTCTGAGAACATCATAAATAGGGGCAGTAAAAGCAAGTATGTAATCAACCTTCATCCACCAATTATCATTCAACAAAGTTTCTTTCACAAATTGTGCTTTATCCACATCATCCTCCTTGCAAGATGACCATTCATCACTAATAACCATATCTTGAAGTCATTTTTTTCAAACTTCTCAACACTTTTAGCATAACTGTGGTTGAAGCAAGTTGGAGCAACAGAAAGCAACTTCAATGAGTTGAGGCTATTGAACATTGATATTCTCATAGAACGTCCAACAATAAATTTTTTAATAAAGGTAGCAACATCAACAATTTGTGAGATCCGAGAACATTGATCATAAGCAACACTATTCCTTTGTGTATTATTTGCTGCACAAATATTTTTCAATGCAAGATTCAAGGTGTGCACTACACAAGGAGTCCAATAAATTGAAGGAAATTATAATTATATGAGCATACTCACGGCCTTACATGCTGCATTAACAGTTATAATTTGTACCACATTATTCGGCCCAACCTCCATACTTGTATCTCTCATGTGTCTAACAATAAAATCTTTGTCTTTTATCTCACTAGATCCATCTATTGATTTTAAAAACATTTGTCCACTCTCAGTGATATCCATAAAATTTATAAGTGGCCTTTTCTTGGGATCACTCCACCCATCACTAACAATTGATTCCATGAGTTTCCTATAGGTTGCAAAAGGTTTCTACATGACTTTTCTCTTTTAAAAGTAGAGGACCTCTTAATTTATTATAGATTGACGGTACATATCCACTAAGATTATAAGATTACTTCTCGCTAAATGAAATGGTAGACCCGAGGAATAAAACATCCTCACAATTTCACAATCTAGAGTATCTCTAGCTTGAATATTAAAAGAAGCTTGTAAAGGACCTTTGAATTTGGGGTTAACTCCACTATTTGTCTGATTTCCTTCATCAGATACAAGTGGTAAAGGAAAATTTTCTTTCTTTAAAAGTTCTATTTTCAATGTTGCCTCATTGTCTAATTTTTTAAATTCAATCAACTTTGACACAATCACATTTGAACAAATTCTAACTCCTTCTCCCTCAATTTTCAATAAACGAGCTCTTACTCTAGTGTAAGATCTATTGAATGAAAAATCACAAACTACATTTGATCATATTATTTCTGCCACTAGGTGTTTTTCTTAATTTTGAAACATATCTCTATAAGGGTTTTGTTTCATCTTCTTCCATAGCTTGATTCATCTTAATTTCTTGCATAATAAATAAATTAAATATAACTTAATTACATTATTATATAAAAAAAATATATTTGAATATTAAATTGAAAAAACGTAAATGAAAAAAATATTATTCAAATTTTAAATTTTAAAAAATAATCATAATTTAAAAAAATATGATAAAATTATAGAAATATAATTGTTAATATAATTTAATATATTTTTAATATAATTAGTAATATATTTTTAATATAATTTTTAATATAAATTATTATATTAATAATGATTATAAAAAATTTAAAACATATATTATATTATAATATTATTTTAATATTATAATATAATATTATTTAATTATAAATAAATAATTAAAAATTAAAAAAACTTTACCTTTATGCAAATACTTCTTTTCCATATACTTCTTTTGCAAATGCTTCTTCACACGTGCCTTCTCCTTTCTTTTTTGTTCTTCTTCATAAAGGATGTATTCTTCCAGCTTATTATTTCTTTTCGATTTTTCTTCATAGAGGGTGTATTCTTCCAACTTCTTTCTTTTTTATTTTTCTTCACATAAGCTTATTCTCTCTTTTCAATTTTTCTTCCACAAGGTTACCTTATTTATAAGTTATGAATGGTTCTGTTTCGATTTCGTGTAAGGCGATTCGTTTTTCAGGTACTTGAAGATTTGAATATTTTTCTGTTTTGATTTTGTATTTAATTTGTTTTGATTTCATATTCAATGTTTCTCTATGAACCGCCATTTATGGCATATGAGCACATCAAATTATATAAGGATAAGAAGAATTAGAACCTCAAATAAAAGATTTTTGAGTAATCATCTTGTTAGTTTTGTACTTCCTGAATCAATGATCTGTATAGAGGAAATAACTAACTATGGACAGTTGTAGGGACTCTTCCAATTATTATTAATTATTAATGGATCCAAACCCACCTATTATCAACTGACCCATCAAATGTATATTCACATATAAATAATATTATCTTATGTAACTCAAACAATAATAATAATAATGGTTACATAATATTTTGGTAAATAAGTTAATCTGGACAAATTACTAATTTATATATGTCCACAAAATTAATCTAACATTCTCCCACTTGGACAACATAAATTAGATCACAACATTGAGAAATTAATCTAGAATAACTCACAACATGTGGCTACAATAAAATGCCAAAACATTACAAGATATTTAACCAAAAGATCCAAAATAAAATGTTTAAGCATCTTGTCACTATAGAAAATCATACTCGAAGGAGTGACGATATCATAAAAAAATGAAACACTTACATTTCGGTGACCTTTATAAATGTGAAATATACAATTATATGTCTCAATCATCTGTCTAAGATGCTATATTAAATTAAAATCTCATTACAATACCAATTTGAGACTGGATCCAAAATGTCTAAAAGTTATGCGCATTATTTAAAATTATATAAATAACATCAATTGCGCAAATCATAATAAACAAAATATGACAATACAAATAATTGTCATCAAAACAATAAATAATTATTGTTAAAAATTTCAATAAATATGACAATACAATAAATAAGGTCCAAAAGAGAACTAGGGAACTATATATTCATAAAGAAAACTCCCTCTAAACCAATACATCAAAATACCCATACGAGTTACATGTTCAACAAAGACTTTAATGGTCAATCCCTTAATTAAGAGATCTACGATCATAAGCTCTGTGGGAATATGCTTAACTCAAGTTTAAAACTCCTAAATCTTCTCTCTAATAAACATGAATTTTGTGTCAAAATTTTTAACCATTTTGTGGTGTTATAATTACAAGAGAAACACTCCAAAGTTATCACACTGAGAGCTGCTCAGCCTTCGCTTCATCAAGCATAGATAACATTATGGCTCGACAGCTGACCGACTATCATTGGTAAAGCTTTATGGAGAAAGCCTTGTATACCTTCGTACACAGAAGAATGAGTTTTCTTCTCCAACATTCACATATAATCTTACAGGAAGTTATGGGCACAACAATGGGCATAATGGCTAAAGCAAGGATCCCAAAAAGTTCCTGCAAGAGTTTGGGAACATTGAGATTCCACTTAACAATCCTAGCCTGCTTCTGCTTCAGTGGTGTCTCGGTATAGGTGGCCCCTACATCATCATCATCTTGAATGTTGAAGATTTGATTGGGTTCGGCAGTGAGTTAACCAGTAGTGGCAATAACCTTCTAGATTCTTTTGTACTTTTTATTTCTTTGAAACGTTGAGCCATTTCTTTCTTAGAGATTTCCATTTGGTTATTTGCAAGTGAAAAATTTTTCAATCACTTTTCAAAACAACTCAAACAGAGAGAAATAAGAGTAGTGGTGGAGTATACTGATGTAGACTTTGAGATCTATGACATGATATTCGAATTTTAGAAGTGTGGACGTATAAAAAATGGTTTCCAAACCCTCCAGAATTTCATAGTGTTCTCGTTCACTGTGTTCAAGTTCTTCAATCTATTGAGTACCTTAGGAATAGGGATTAGGGGTCTGGTACAGTGGAAAGCCCTCCACTAGGGAAGGATTAAGGCCAAGAGCTTGTATTTTCAAAAAGAAATCCTTAAATTTCTTATAAGAGTGTAATGAAGCCCAGGGTTTGCGAGAGGAGAGTTTCAGTTCGAAGAAATAAAAAAAACATATTAGAAGTAGTGTGATTCTAAAACGAGTGTATAGAATATGGAAAGCCCGAAGACATGGTGATAATGAAGTTGGACGGAAGCTCTAACACCGTAACAACTTTTGATATCTATCTTTATTACAACAGTATAAAGGAAAGAAAGTTTGCAAAGAAAGTAATAGGAGGAAAAACTTCAAATGAAAAAAATCTTCTTAACAGAATCAGAGTTGGAACAACAAAGCTCTCTCGGTTAGAGAGCTCTATACCATATAAGAAGTGTACTTTAAGTTTAATTCAACCTTACAAAATCGGCTTGTAAGGTTAGATTTGCATTCACACTTATAAACTAGTGAAATGCCTCATCTCTAGTCGATGTGTGATCTCCAACGAGTGGTCCGATAGTGGTCCGATAGCGGGTGACCCGACAGACCCAACAATCTTGCTAGGATAAGTACTGATACATATAAGTTTCACGCTCAAGTTGAGGAGTCTCGACATGAGGGGTGTGTGTTGGAGATCCCACATCGATTAGAGATAAAATCTTTTAATAGTTTATAAGTGGGTGCAAACCTTACCTTATTAGTCGGTTTTTGTAAGGTTGAGTTAAGCTTAAAGTCCACTTCTTATAACTGGGTACACATGGTTGTGAAAAATGAACATATAAAGAATTAGACCAAAAATCTAACCAAAAAAATGTCTACATCTTTATGAATGTGATAATGTGGTAGGTGAGCTAATATAAAAATTTGTATTAGAATTTCATTTATATAGGTGTAATTATGTTGAAAAAAGTATGAAAGGCACCCTATTACTGAAAATTGTATTAAAAATCACCTAAAGTAATTGAAGTTAAATATAAAAAAGTTACTTTCTCAATATGCTTGAAGAAATATTGATAATGAATGAGTTAAAGTTGTATTCCCTCTTTCTTCTTTCTTGATAAAGTTTGAAAACTTCACAAACACGTATTTAAAAGGGAAAGAAATGGAAAATTGTATCAATCCAAAATTATATGAAATAAAAAATTATAAATCTTGTAAAATTAGTCATCAACAATAAATTGGTTAACTATGTGGACTTAGAATTTAAAAAAAAAAAATGTCATTCCCTATTTAATTGAAAAATATGTAAAATAAAATATACTATGTTAAACGTGCATGAAACTTAATTATTACATTACAATGTAATCAAACTTAATCTAGAATGACCTTTTAACAGAAAGAATGTATATTATATCAATTAAATCGAATTACATAAATATCGAATTAAGTGTGTAATCTATGGACATCCTTTATAAAAAATATTCAATAATTTCTAATATTATTAATATTAAGAATACTATATCATGAATCATTTATAACATTATAACATTTGCAATCATTAATTGCACATTTGATGTCAATATAAGTGAATATGTATATAATGTGATGTTTTACAAATATAATGGTAACATAATAATAGTCAATACTAATTTTTTTTAACAGTAAAGAATAGAATTAATAGAGACACTTAAGGGGTGCCCCAACCCTATTACAATAAAAAAAAAAGTTTCATACTTCTCCAAATTACCTAGCTTACAAATGCTACAAGCAACAAACTAAACACCAACCCCACTCACTGCCCTCTACCTTACACACAATACACATGATAATTAGACAGAGACTACAAACTAATAACTCAACAATTGTTCAAATTGCAGTGCACAGCTAATATAGATAACAAAAGTTATAGAAACCATTAAACAAGCCTAACTATCCACATGTGGCCATTTGGACTGCTTCCAGTAAGATTACGAATTCTACCCCTGACCTCTGGTAGTAAGAATAAATACTTGTTTCCTGTCGTGAGTAACACTACTGCACCTAGAATGACTCAGTTGCAGCCATCTCATCCAGAACAACTGGCTTCCGGAGTGGAATTGAGATCCACCTTTCACTCTCTAGTGTATCCTTGTGTTTTGAACTTCCAGAGCTTTACCTGCATACATCAAACAAAAAGCGTACCCTGTATCTCTTATCCTATGTGATTATCACTTCTTCCTATGAAGGCTAGCCACAATATGACTAATTATAATTATTGGAAATCTGCCAGACATATCGCTGGACAAAAGTACCAATCTGAGTAAGGCCTAAACACCCTCTGCCATTTAAACTTAGCCCATGACCATGCGTTGGACTGTGCTACTGTGAAAATTTCTACCACATCCACTCTACCTTCCTGGAAAACAATTCTATTTCTATGTTTCCAAATTTCATTCACTATAGCAACCCACACTCCTTTCCAAACCTGATTACCTTTCCGTCCTGAACCTGTGACATAAAAATTCCTAAAATGACTAACAACATCATTATGTTTGACTGAAGATATGCCCAACCAATTGTCACAATTATCCCAAACTTTTTGAGCTACCTCGCATCCTATGAAAAGATGTTGCATTGTTTCTTATGCCTTCAAACAAAGAGGACACAAAATATTTTGTATATTAACTCCCCTTCTTATCAGGTTCACTCTGGTGGGAAGCCTATCTGTCATTGCCCTCCAAACGCACACCTTTGTTGGCCCCTGTACTTTGAGTGCCCATAACACCTTGAACCACACACACTGTGGTAAGTGATATTGTTCCTGAAGCACTAGATATCCTAATTGAACTGAGTAAGTGCCTAACCCGTTCCCATCCCAAATCCAACCATCCAATTCTCCTTTCTTCCATTGGGCATTAAAAAATAGATTAAATAACTGTTGTTTTAATTCTTCCTCCCACTCAAACATATCTCTTCTCCAAGGCAGTCTCCATCTAAACTCCTCCCCTTTCCCAGTATTCACCCAAACACTCACCTCACTACTGTTTTGTCCTTACACTCTGATATGGAATACAATCTAGGAAAAGTCTCTTTGAGAGGAAATTCTCTGATCCATCTATTCTCCCAAATTTTTATAATTCCCCCACTACCAAGTCTCCAATTGATCTTATTGTTGAACCAACTATTAGACTTATCTTACTCACAAATTTTGCACAAATCCTTCCACCAAAAAAAGTTTTTCCTATCTACCATAGTTCTTGGCATTTCCCTCCAACCACCATACCTAGACTCCCAAACTTCTTTCCACACTCCCTTTTCCCCTATCCCTAACCTCCATTTCCATTTAGCTATTAAGGCTGCATTAAATCTCTCTATATCTTTGATTCCCAACCCACCCTCTTCCACTGGAAAGCATACTTTGCTCCAAGCCAGCCAAGTGATTTTCCTGCACTCAGCCCCCCATCCCCATAAGAACTTGGCTTGTATACTTTTAATAGTCTTACAAACAGAAACTGGAAGTTTAAAAAAAAAAGAGATAGAATAAGGGAATAGTCGTGATCACTTATTTGATCAAACAAATCCTCCCAACCATAAACAAAAATCAACCCTTCCACGTAAAGAGTTTAGATCTAATTTTGTGGATTATAGGTCTCCAGAACTCCTCCTTTCTAGGATTCCCCCTTATTGTAATACCTAGATATTTAAATGGAAACTCCATTCTTCCACAGTTTAAGCAATTTGAGAAAATATTCAAGTCCACATCATCTACCCCTATAGCACCAACTTGGCTTTTGTGGAAGTTAACCTTCAAACCTGACACTACTTCAAAGCTGCGTAGAATAACCTTGATTGTTAATATACACTGGTATTTTGGTTGGCAGAAAAATAAGGTGTCATCTGCAAATTGTAAAAGTTTTACATCAAAAGCCTTACTTCCCACACCAATCCCATCCAACAGACCTACCCTAGTAGCTTCTCTAACCAAGCCTGCCAAACCTTCCACCACTATTAAGAATAGAAAGGGGGCTAATGGATCCCCTTGTCTGAGTCCTCTTCTAGGCTTAAACTCCTTGGTAGGGCTTCCATTAATCAATACCGAGACTGTAGCCGAACTCAGATACATTTTGATCCAATAAATCCACATATAATTGAAACATAATCTCCCCATCATATACTCTAAAAAATCCCACTCTACCGAATCATAGGCTTTCTCAAAGTCCACCTTAACTATCACTCCCTTAGACTTCTCCTTTCTTAAAAAATCAACTGTTTCATTAGCAGTAAGCACGTTATCCAGCAACCCTCTACCTCTAAGAAAAGTTGATTGGTTCTTATCAGTGACATTGTGCAAGACTTCCTTAATTCTATTAGCTAAAATTTTAGCTAAAATTTTGTACACATAACCCACTAAAGAGATAGGTCTACAATCCCCCAAATTGGAAGAAATAACTCTTTTAGGTACCAAGACTATGAATGAAGCATTGCAACCCTTAGGAATATATCCTGTTTCATGAAAATAGTGTATAGCCTTAATGAAATCGCCCCCTAAGATGTCCCAATTATGCTTAATAAATTGGAAATTAAAGCCATCTGGACTGGGGCTCCTAGTGCCTGCGCATTGGTTAACAGCCTCTAAAATTTCCTCCTCCCTAAACTTATCACTCAACTTTTCGTTTTGAGTTGCAGTAATATTACAAAATTGGACCCCATCTAATTTTAAACACCTTTTCTGTTGTGCCTGGAATCTATTTTCAAAGTATTTTTTAACTTCACACTTCACCTTCTCCGGCTCCTCACACCGCTCCCCCTCAATAAGAAGACCCTTGATGTCATTATTAATAGATCTCCATCTAAGTCTGGAATGAAAAAATTTATTATTCATATCTCCCTTCCCAATCCATTTCACTCTAGATTTCTGTTTAAGCATGGTCGTTTGCCTTTCAGACATGTGCCTAAGTTCTTCTAACAATTGCACCCGTCTTACCCTCATTCCTTCTTGTAGTTGTTCATCATCGTCAAACTTGTCTAAGCTCTCAATTTCTCCTATAATCTTATTTTTCTTCACTCTCTCACTATTTGAACACTTGATCCCTCCAAGCTTTCAATTGTTGCTTCAACTCCTTAAGTTTCATTTTGACATTTCCAATGTAATTTCCACCATCCAACCTGTGACCCCACGCCCTTCTAACCACCTCTTTGAACCCTACTACCTCAGCCCATGCGTCAAATGTTCTAAAAGGTTTGGGTCCCCAATCCACATTCCTGACCTTAACCACTAAAGTACAATGATCTGACACCTATCTGCTTTGAATATACTGTGTGGATCCAGGCCACAACCCCATCCAAGAGTCCAAAACTAGAATTCTATCTAATCTACTTCTAGTTGTGTCATTCGGTCTATACCAAGTGAATTTCCTCCCTATGGCTGAGATGTCAAACAATTGGCACCTATATATAAAAGTATTAAAATTGTCCAGCTCTGCCCTGTTAACTCTAGCATTACCCAAACCCTTACGTTTATTACAATTTCTAACAACGTTAAAGTCACCCACTACGTCCCAGGCCAATGTATTATTCCTAGATATAATGTGTTTATAGTGTCCCATAAAACAATTTTATCACTGTGTGAACAAGAAGAGTACACATTAATAAGCCCCACAGATTCAACTTTAGCACCTTGACCTGTTGTATATTCCCCTATCGTGGCTATATATCCCTTGCCCTCCTCTACCCTTAGGCACTTAAAAACATGATTGCGCCACAAAGTTAGGATTCCTCCTCCCTCGTTCTCCACATTTCTATGAACTCAGGATATATCATTTGATCCCCACAGAGAATAACATTTTAGATCAATCAGTTTAGCTAATTTGGTTTCTTGAATGCATATAACTATCGGGTTTTCTTTCCTGACCAGTTCTTTGATGTAATTCCATTTGACATTGCCCCCCAACCCCCTGATATTTATACTAATAATACTCATGGGTAATCGTACTGCCCCTTTCTTCTCTGAACTCTTAGGAATTTGTCATCCCTATTTTCCATCTCTCTAAACAACTCAATAATTCGATCTTCCTCTGTTGTACAGACTACCCCCATAGCACTCGATAAACACCACAATTCAGACTCATCCGAACTAAGAACAATATTAATAAATCTACTATTACAGTTATAAATATCACGGGTCAGAAATAGAACTAGAACGAGAAGGAGTGACTGACATGATCCGTGGCGAGAGCGAAGCATTTGATCTTTGATTGAGGCTCATGTATTTTCTCTGCCTCCTAGGGTTGCTGGTTTCACCTCTGCAAAGCGATCTTCTCATAACAAGCTCTCTAGGATGTATTGTCTCCGTGTTAATCAATATCATTCCACCAATTGTGCATTCTTTGGTTACGTCTCCTGCTGCAGAACTTACTCTTCCTCGTCCTAAGTCCCCACTTGGTTTTGATTCGATTTGTGTTTCACCGTTAACAACAACTTGAGGATGCAAAGGTGTTTCCCTCCCCTCCGTAGCACTTATTTTCGATCCTTGCAGCTTTTAGCTTTCATTCTCCGTTGTTGTTACCCTAGCATTGGAATCTTGTAGAACCTCGTATCGAGGATGCCTCTCTTTAGTAGCAGAGTCGTGGTTAATCGTGCCTACTAAACTCTTTTCCATTAAGAATTGGGCTTTCAGCCCAATAACGCACAACCTGCTTAGATCAGATGGAATCTTATTGGGCTTACCCATCTTACTATGGCTGCCCAAAGCACTTATGACATCTACACTGAAAAGCAGCTTTGACAATGTTGACCTATCCTGACACTTTTGATTGTCCCGTTGCCACCCTTCTCAATCTGGCAAAATTCAACTTTCTTTTTGTTGGGTTTCTTTTTCCATGTACTTAGTTTCCATCTTTGTGAAACTGCTATCCGCCTGGGCAATCTCTGGATTCACAGTTCCCTTTATGGAGCCTTCATTAGTGTAGCATACCAGAGTTGTATCGACTGATTGTCGTATATCTGGAAAAGGAAAATCACCGTTCAGCCATCGTCGTTCCTCATTCATCTCACCAGATTATGGGATAAGCTCTACATCACCAGTATCCTTATACATTTTTTGCCTTGCTCCTCCATAGATATGTCGTCTTGTTTTCCACTCCACAGGATTTCTTGTAGGTGATTCGTATCTCCTACTCTAGACACAGATACTGAGCTCGATTCTGAAAAAAGATCTCCAAACATCCATATCTTGTTATGTATTCCGTCACTATCCACTACAAGAAAAAGACTATTTAGAGCTCGATTCTAAATTAGTATCTAAAATTTAGAATCTAATAACATAGGTCACTAAAACTTTAGTATCTAATGTTAGATACCAATTATTTGACTTAATTGGTCACTAAATTCAATCATTACTTCTATTTTGTAGTTATTTAGCAACCAAAATTTAATTTGGTGACTATTTTGGTCACAATTAGTAACCATTTCATTTGGTAGTTAAAAATTGGTCTATAAACAACCTTTTTCTTGTAGTGATCGGCTACTTCTTCTTGGAGCGAAATCCAGTAGGGTTTCCCATTTATCATAATTCTCTTCGACACTTATACTCTAATTGGTATAGGAACTCTCACCTTTAATCTAGCAAACTCTAGATTTTCCCACTCCCTTGTTGCTACGTCCACCTGAAGGAGAGTTCCCACAATTCTTGTAATCTGTTTAAAGCAATCTAGAGTCCATAAGTGTAGGGGTAAGCCTCTACATCTCACCCAAACAACCTTATTTCCCTGCAGTGGTTTTTCACTCCATGGTTCCAAGACCTCAAAAACACCTGCCAATACTTCTTTATTTCCTTCAATAACATCCTTCAAATTTACACCATCGCTACCAGTTAGCAAGACTTCCTTATCTCTCAAATATCTAACTCGGATATATCCTAGCCCTTCACGTAACATGATCTCCCTCAATGCCTCCTCAGATCTATACTCAACCATTGTACCTATCCAACTATCCAGTAACCATTTAGGTTTTTCTGTTAGGTTGAATCCTTTCTGTCATATTTGTGCTTAATTATGTCCTATCATAAATGTTTTTCTTTCAATTCATCAATTTATTAATTTTGTGCTTATGTTTGTAGTGCAGATCTATAAATCGATTATTTATTCTTAAGATCTTAAGAGTATTGGAAAAAATATTTTGAGTATATATTTGAATTAATTTACCAAATGAAAGCTCATGTATAAGAATATAGTGTGATTCATTTGTTGTCACTGAGATCCCTTTGTTATGCAAGATTAATCTATATAATTGATTAAGGAATTGACAATTAATAGATAATCCCCAAACTCATCCGATGAGGAATCAGGTTTAAGTAATTTTGTGGATTGACATAGATGATTATTAGAAAAGAAGGTAACTTTTTTAATATATGAGAGTGAAGATTGGTGAGATCTATCCATGACATGTTCATCATATTATTCTTAAACCTTGTTTGGCCTTTGATTGTTGATAAAAATATAAAAATTATATTTTTAATATTCTCATTATCTTATCAAAGTTTCAATTTGTCCTTAATATGAATTTATTATAAGTATTTTAATTATTTTATATTATACAAATCTATTGGAAAGAATGATAATTTTATTACTTGCTACATTGCAATTGATGCACTTGCCATCATTGTAAATTTTGCTAACACCTTACCACTGGAGAAAATTTGTGTAATCCAAACTAAAAGTTTATGTAAAACCTTTAGTCATAACACGAGCTTTGAGATGATCAATAATACTGTCAAAACCAACTTTGAAAGTAAAAATCCACATGTAACCAACAATAGATTTCCTAGAAGGTAAAGTAACGAGATCCCAAGTTCCGTTGTTATGAAGAACACTTATCTCATCAAGCATTGTCTGACATCAACCAGGATAAGCTAAGGTATTACCTACAAATTTTGGAATGGAAATAAAAGAAATAGATGAAAGATGAGTATAAAAATGTTGACATAGTCTATGGCAAATTAATGCAGTATAATATAAAGAGAGATTATAGGTAGAACATGTCGAAAAATAAGATGGTCAATGTTCAAGAGGGGGGTGAATTAAACAATTTATACTTTTTGAAAACTTGAAATTTGAATGAGAGCTTTTATGAAACTATGATTACAATGAGAGAGCCACACAAAAACAACATGTTAAATTCACAAACAAAAGGTTAAAACTCATTTTAGTGTATAAATTAAGTAAAAATAGCCTGTTAAAAATCAAATCAACACATTAAAATAATTCTGGCAGTTCTGTAAACAATTTTTTTAACAGGTTGAAATTAGAAACAATCTGTTGAAAATCTTTTCCAGCACTTAGTCAAGTTTTAACCAATATCAGAATTTAACAGGTTAAAACAGATTTCAACTTGTTGAATATCCAGTGCTGCAGCAGTGAAATTAAATCTGTAAAAACTAGTTTTGAATACAAATTTATTAATCACGAAGTACGGAGCAATAGCTATGAACAGATTGGTTGAATGATATTCAAATAAGATTCCCTTGTACTTTTGATCATTTGCAGAGATTAATAAACACAAACAACAAACCAAACATTTAATAGAATCACTGCAGTGTTACATACCAGATTTACTGAAATGTGTTATAAAGCACTGTACCAGAAACTTAATTCAGATTAAGAATAGATTTAGATTATCCAGTAATCCACTATCAAACAGTCCAGAAAATTTTTCACCAAGCTTTATTCACCAATTCAATAAAGCAATAAGTACAAATCACAGATTGTATTAATTTCACAGTAAGTAATCACTATAGATCAGCAAATGTCACAACCAATTCCGAAGTACACAATTCGATACTCAATCACTAAACAACAAAAACCAGTTTCTCACTATCAACCACCAGAACACCACTTTTAGCAACTTATCAAACTAAAACAAATTCAATATATCCAAATCCCCAAGACTAACCAATTAAGAAACAAAGAAATTAATACTATAGTAAAACACTAAAATTTTTCACAACAAAATAGCTTTTAACCAATTAAAACACAACTAGAATGAGTATTTCAAATTTGTCCAGAATTCAACAGGTTGTTCTTCAGTTTTAACAGGTTGTTCTTGTTAGCAGAATTGGAAATGACAAAAATACAGTTTGAAAATTGTAAAAGTAAGGGAACAAGAAGATCACATAGTTGTTTTTATACTGGCTCACCCAACCACTTGGGCTACGTCCATTCCCTTGCAACACCTTGCAAGTATTTTCACTAATTCAATCAATGTTTACAACCAAAACCCACTCAAGACCCCATCTTGAACCCTACAAGATGGTCTTCTACTCCCTTGTGCAGCCCCCATCGCACAAGATGCACACTCATAGTGCAAACGCAGTACACCACTGCATTTTTGAATGCAAACAACATAATACAACAATTCAATTACAAGTTCCCCCCAATTCCAATGCTTAAACACACCTATTAAGCACTATCCAACCAAGAAACTAAGCAAGAACACAATACAATCAGAAAATCCACGTTTGTAGCAGCTAAACACAAAAAAAAGGCATCAAAGAAGAATACTTATCTTCTTAAGAATGCAGCTGCCACAGTAATCAATCAAATGCAAGCTTTGCTCTTCTTTAAATGTGAGAAATCATCATGAGTTTTGGAAACAATTGTGATTCATTCTCACTGTGGGTTTTTTCTCCAAGAAACGCTATCCAAATCTTTTAAAAATGAGTGAAAAACTATTTGAAATCGAAAAGATTACTCAAAACGTGCGCTGCTTGGCTTTAAAAACGTGTCAGTGCAAAACTGTTAAAAATTTAACAGGTTGTTTTTGAAATTTTACGTGTTGAATTTTCTCTACAACACTTATATTTTCTAGAACGTTTTGAAAATGATATTTTCACTTAAACTTGAGTAAGAGCAATGTAAGCAATTGATAGATTGACACAAACTAATGCATGAGAGACCTAATCCCAAGTAAGAATTACCCCAAACCTAAAATCTAGTGTCTTTAAGTAATTTCTTCATCAAATCAACACACTTTTGGAGGATCTTCACTAGCTCCAACATGAAGGAGATGACAAAAGAATAGAGTCATTCGATGGACGATGAGAAGTCTGGCAATGATTGTAAACATGAAGGGTTGGTGGAGGGGGGGTCTTTAGGTACACTAGACACAAAGGATCACATGCAACCGAAATATGTACTTGATCAAATGGAAGAAATAGGTTAAGAAGAAAAAGACTTAAAATAAAAAGAAGACTCGATGAATGTGATGTATGAAAAAAAAATTAAAAAATAGTTAAGAGAACGTGAGAAACATTTATATCCTTTTCAAGATCAAGTGAACCATAAAATGACACATTTGTGTGATCAAGCAAAGAATTTATCAAAACTAGGACAACAATTGTGAACAAAGCATGTAGACTAAAAAACTTTAAGGGGTAAGGGATGGAGATGTTCATGAGAAAATAAAATAGAATGGAGAATTTTGTTCTCTGTAACTGGAAGATTAATTAGATAAGATGCACTAAGAACAACATCACCCCTAAAATGTTAAGGAACCTCACCATGAATTAAAAGAGTGTGAGTGGTTACAACAAGATGTCTATTCTTGCGCTTAGCCACCCCATTTTGCTGAGGTGTATAAGCACATCAAGTTTGGTGAAGAATGTCATGAGATGTCATAAATGTAAAATAAGGTTTAGACCGAGTTCAAGAGGGGGGTGAATTGAACTTTCAAAATCTTTTCGCAAATCTGATTTGTTCTTGAAATAGAGAATGAAAATTCTTAATTCAATCAATTAACTCGTGTAATTCTGGACTGTCCAGTAAACAATCAATTGTGCACAACGGAAATTATAAAAGATAAACCCAGAAAACAGTTTCAGTATAGAAATGTGTTAATCCAGATTCAAGATGATTAAACACAATCCAGTAGATTAAAATTAATCCAGAAACATAGTTTATTCAAATATATGTAAACAGATGTTCAGAATATAATCAACAATATGATCATATTTTAATCCAGTCAATTTGAATGATAACAGCAGTTGAATAAAAGAAATCAAGAAGAGTAGGGAGAAAAGCAAGAACACAGAATTTTTATATTGGTTCACCCTTCCTCAAGGGCTACGTCCAGTCCTTTGCAAACTAGCAAAGAATTCCACTAAAAAGTTACAAACTGCTCCCAGCAGTAAACCCACACCTCACTGAACCCCTCAGCTAGTGTGTAACCAGTGCAGAAACCCACTGCACCACAACACTTGAAGTCCGCAAGCAACATTGCTCCCCGCAACACTCACCCTCTACTGAACCCCTCAGCAGATGTGAGACCAGTGCAAAAACCTACTGCACCAACTCAATTACAAGCCCAGTAATTGAAAACAGCAAACAGATTACAGAATAACAAGCTCAGAAATGATCACACAGTACTTCTATACAAAACAGATTACAAAGAATGAAGATCAGGTGTAGAAGACTTAGCTTTGGTCCAGAACCAAAGTCGCAAGAACCTCACTCAAGGATGCTTAAAGATTCACGTTCTTGGAGGTTTCTTAATTTGAAAAACTTTACCAAAGAATGATTGCACAAAAGGGGTGCTCTATCTCACTTAGAAAATCTCAAGGAGTGCTTTTCGAAAGTCTTAGATTACTGAAAATGATAATGCCCATTCCTTTAAATACCCAAATCAGTTTTAAAAACAGCTTAGCTGTCACAGTTCAATTAATTGAACAAACCATTCAATCGATTGAATTGACCGTTAGTTGACCCAGTCAAAGATTCCAGTTGTAACAGAAATAATTGTATTCCAGTTGTAACAGAAATAATTGTCACATTCAATCGATTGTTTTAGAAATTCAATTGATTGAAAAACCTTTTCCAGCAAAAAAACAGTTTGGGCTATTTTTCTTAAAAACAATTTTAATAAAAATATTTTTGAATCTTTTTAGCACCTCAGAATGATGAACCATGCCACTAATGATTAAGGACTAAGCCAATCACCAACACACAAACCCAACTAAGGACCAAGACCGAATCACCCAACCATCTTCATGTTGGCACAAAGTCTTCACTTGAACAATTCTGGTCCAGGTTGGTTCCAACAGATTCTTCATGAGGCAATCTTCATCAGCTCACGTGCTAGGCATTGATCTAACATAGTCCAGATCCAATTCATCAGAAACTTTAGCAAGCAATGGTCTTTCTTGACTTCATCAAATCACATGCTTAGCCTTGGTGCTAACAATAAAATTGTTAAAAGAATGACAAAGATACTCACAGGTATTATCATTATGTAAGGTTCGAATAGAAACTTCAAATTGATTTTTAATTTTATTATCAAAATATTAAAATATAGAAAACAACTTAGAATGAATTTTCATTAAAAAAGTACATCTTGAATAATCATCAATAAAAGTAAAAAAAAAAATACTGAAATCGTAAATTAGACTTAACACAACTTGATTCCCAATTGTTAGAGTGAACTAAAACAAAAGAGAACGAAACACATTGTGAGACATTACTAGGAAAAGAACTAGAACTGTGTTTCCCTAAATGACATGACTCACAAGACAAACTTGATAACGTGTACAAACTTGGAACAAGTTGTTGCACCCTTGCAAGACTAGGATGACCTAGTTGAGCACGAAGAAGAGATGGAGAATTCATGACCATGCAAATGTTTGTAGGTGATAAAGACCATGAGACTCACATCCAATGCCAATCATTCTTCTCGAACTCCAGTCTTGTAAACAAACAGAATCTTTGGTAAAAGAAATAACACAAGCAAAGGAATGAGTGAAACGATTGATAAATAATAAGTTAAAAGAATACATAGGGACATAAAGAACGTTATCGATAGACAAAGAAGGAAGAAGATAAATTGTATCAACACCACGAGATGAGATCCTAGAGTCATTAGCTATGATAACAGAAGGTAAATAATCTGAGGTAGACAAAAAAGAGAAAAAATATTTATTACCAGTAATTTGATTTGTGCCACCTGAGTCTAGAACCCAAGGGCCAAGAGAATTAGACTAAGTGAGGCCAACAAAAGATGTACATGTATGTGCAACATAAGTAGTGGAACTAGAGTTCTAGTGATCCTCATATATTTAAGAAATTCATTAGCAAGCTGGCTTAAGGTATCAGATGAAGTAGGACCCATAGTAGAAGGTTGTACAAGAGCAGTTTAGGTAACCATAGCAGATCTAGTAGGATGACCATGTAAGGCATAACATCTGTCAAAATGATAGGTGCAAAACTCAGTGTTAAATGATTGGTGCAAAACTCTGTTAATTGATTGGTGCAAAACTCAATTTGACTTGTTTAATCTTGATTCCATGAATTGATCCTTAAGAATTAGTTCTCCAAGGACGGGGAAAACCAAATGAAATTCAGAGAAGGAGGGGAAGAGTCAAAACAAAAGTTGAGAAAAAAAATAGAAAAGGAGATAATTTTTAAAACCGAAAAATTAAGAAAATGATTTTTGAGTACAAGTTTAAAGCACATCAAAGCTATTTAATGCTCTAAAATTTGAAGTAACATAAAGCTAAATGTGCGCTCTAATTAGGTTCATAAGCTTAATTACAAAACTCTAAACTAAAACAAGGAAAATTCAATTCACATGGGTTCTTTTATAAAAAATAAGCAAATTTGTCTTAACTTCTAAAAATAATAGAAAATACAGGAGAAATAAAAATATAGAAAACCATATTTCTATTTTAAAACCCTGGAAATTTAAAATCCAATGCAACTTAAATCAGTCAAAACTAATATCTACCGAAAAAGTTATGGCCAATATAGTAGCAATGGTCAGATGAGACGAAAATACAAAATTAAAGCAAATATATACATTGAACCTAATTTATTACTACTAAAAGAAAATGAGCTCAAAATTATAAATAAAGCATATGAAAAGTGCTTTTACTATACAATAAAGTTATAAATGTGTGTACAAAATGTGTCACCGGGAAGATAACTTAGGAAGGTTAGTTAGAGAAGCATCTCATGGAGAAATTTGGGGTAGTGGTTAAAAGGATGAATTTCAAGTCATTGTTTTCGGTGCAACTGATGAGTACCTCATTTCAGTCCTTTTCTTTGTTTCGCTCTTCTTTTTTTAAGGAATTTGAAAATTGAGGAATAGATCCTTCTATAGGGTCAAAGCCCCAGCCTTGGTGCAGAGTTGTTTGTTGTCATAACCCTTTCCCATAATTCCTGCATGAAAAAGAAAAATAATTATAAGCCATGAAATGTATAGTTAGAAAGTGAGCAAATTTTGTTAATTTATCCATACTTATCAAATATTGCATCATGACCACACACAATCTTTAGTAAACCTGTCACAAAATCCATGGATATGCTTTCCCATTTTCATTATGGAATATCTAAAGATTGCATTTTCCTATAAGGTTTACTATATTCTATATTTGTTTTCTGACACACTAAGCAACACTCAACAAACTCCACCACAAATTTCTTCATCCCAAATCACCGAAACAAATTCTTCATGTCTTGATACATCTTTGTGACACTTAGATGAATACCTAAGCTACTATTGTGAGTTTCCTACATTATTAGTTTTCTCATATTCCTTTGGGTATGTAGACTATATCCCTAAATTTGATGATTCCACTAGCATCTTTGTGGAATTCAAATTCCTTTCCTTTAGTTCTTATTGTCAACTTTTCTTATGAAAATAATAGGGGAATCTCACTTAGAAAAAGGGATTTTGATCCTTCACAAAGGGCACTCTAAGGAAACCTTTGCCAATTAACGGTCAATGAAGATTTTTTATGATCTCAATGTCTATCACATTTTCAACATTAAGATGATACTCAATCATTTACTTAAATTTGTCGATCTTTGTCAATAAAGAGGAAATCAAAGAGTATGAATTGGGTAAAAAATTAGTCTCTTTCTAAAATCTTGAGGAGATCATTTTAGCTTAAAGAACTCGTTTTTGAAGTTTTTATTGTGAAAAGAGAACCAAATATAATCATCATTCAAAGATACCCAATAGAATCGAATTTTAATTAGTAAAAAGACATAAGATTATTTGTGCTAGGGTAATTTGAAGGTAGTGACAATGTATTTGAATACCCTTTAAAGAAGCTTAGGTATTAGGATGGAGTTGACTAGAAGTCACGTTCATGGCAATTAGCATCCTATATTCAAAACAAGAAAGAGGAAAAGAATGTCGAGCTCCTTGAAGAATAACTCATACAAAAACATAAAATCCTCATGATTAGTACTCAATTTCATGTAAAACCTATCACTAACATTAGTCGTAATAAATTTGGCCATGTTATCAGAGAATACAATGAAAGATGAAAGAAACTCTTCCATAGACTCATTATAGGTGAAATCAGTTGCAACTTCCCTAAGTACCTAGAAATACTCAGGATTTACAATGGAAGGGATTTGTCCTTCCTTTTCCTTTTGGCTAGGCATGACCCAATTTTTTTTTAACACCTCTTGAGAAGGAGTCTTATGTTTGGTCTCTTTAGAGCTAGTCATAACTACAATAGTTTTCTATACAATGGGAACAACCATATATGGAGTTGAAGAAAGTTCTTTCACATAATCCCCTTCTATGAAAAAAAGATTCAATACAACTCAATGATCACTCGCTTCAAATATCGATAACCTCTCTACTTACTATAATCATTGAAAGAATAAGAAAAGGAAGATGAAAAGGCCACGAAAGTATACCTAATGGCTGATGACAAAGACAAGGTCAAAGAAACGCTCAAGATTAGAGGAAAGGAGTAGATAAAAGCTTGAGGGACGAAGAAGTAATGAATATAAAGAGAGGTGAAAGTTTAAAATGTTTTGTTTTCTGTACAAAATGACAAAATACTCAAACATTACATCCTACCCTAACGTGTTATAACAAGTGAAACATCAACCACCCAAAGGAGACATAATGACTTGAAAGAAGATAATCCCTTATTAATGCTAAAAACCCCTCATTAATGTTAAAACCCCCTCATAAAATTCACATTGAAAATATTTTATGTGACATTTGTCATAAAGTATGACTGAAACGGTTAATACTAATAGTAAAAAGATCTCAACTTCAAAGGAATGGTCGAAAAGCATATACCTTTAAAGAAGATGGTTGTGAAAATTCAATCACAAATTTATTATGTAAGGATGATCATAATCAATCCATACATTCAAACTTGTTAATCTTACAAATCAATTCACCTATACGTCATTTATGGACTCTGAGCTTAGGGCTAATGTACCGTTTCGTCTCTAAGATAATCAGAGATATAGTCATAAGTGAATATAGTTAATAATACATTTATCTAGTATATGAATAACTCGAATATATTTGACAACCAACTAATAATAACATACAATTATAACTGAATGAGTACCAAACTAGAATTATATGTTTTGGTCATCTAAAGCATTCATTCTAAGGATATAAAAACCTATAAATGTATAATCTCACATAGATAACTTATTCAATTCTTTCACTCAATACTCATATATACTTGATATTTTCAATAACTCTTATTAAGTTAACATTCAAAAATATTTTACAAATTAATATTTTCTTAGTCTTGAATAACAACTCGATGTCCACATATTGAAAGTTGAGCTCCACTTCATGAAGACTTTACTCTTTCTGCCTCAAAAGAATAATTTTCCTTTCTAATAAAAAAATAAAATAAAAAACTGCACTATAAATAAAGTAAATAATAAAAATATAAAATAAAAAAATGATATATTTTTTAAGTAAATTGAATAATAGAAATAAAAAATAAAATAATAAAAATGTAAAATATGATAAAGATAACTAAGCTATTATTAGAAATAAATTAAATAATTGAAGCAAGAAAATAAATAAATAAAAAGTAGTACATTCTCAAACCAAATTAAAAGACAAAATATAATATATTTGAATATAATAATAATAATAATAATTCCCTTAATATAAACATAAAAGGTCTGATATATTTTAATGATAGAAAGAGATAATTTAATTTAATAATATATATTTTTTATTTATTTTATAGTATTTAAGAATAATGAATTGTTTAGAAAAAAAAACAATAGATTAGACCAAGAAAAGAGACAAGAGAGAGCGCATTAAAAAACAATGACAACTAGTTATTTGTATAATTTTTATTTTTAATTTTATTATTATTACTTTTGTTTTTAAAATTTGAATGATAGTACAAATGAAGATGCTATCCGACTTGTATGTATACATCTATTTTATGATAATAATAAATAATTAATATAATTATAAATTTAATATAAATATTATTACAATGAAAAATAATTACCAACACATAAAAAGTATAATTGAAATAAATTATGGACGTAAAAAAAATTACTGTTATTGTTATAAGTATATAATAATTATAAAACAATAACACTTTAAATCTTTCATCTCAACAGCTTATTATGAATAATTTCTTGTAGATGATGAATTTAAAAAAGTTAATTAAGGGAGACAAGAATGTAAACGATAAATATATATATTGCGGAAATTGTATGTGTTATATTAATATAAAATATTTATTTTTACTTGTAAAGCAGCATATATTTATAATTATATCTGTATAAAAATAATTAAAATGCATAAAACATAGATGAAGAACAAAATGGCCCATGCAGGTCTCGAACCTTCGACCTTCGCGTTATTAGCACGACGCTCTAACCAACTGAGCTAATAGGCCAGATGTTCATTGTTTTGAACATGTTCTTAAAAGTTACAAAGATAATTGGTACCTTCAGATTTGAATTGTTCTTTGTATGTTTATAAATGCTTTTGAGAAATAAGTGCTATGGTAATGAATAAGAGTTGGTGCATAATTTTTATTTTGAATATGATAATTTTATTTTGAATGTGTAAATGAACTCTATTTTCATGTCTTTTATATTTTTCTCAATTTCACTTTTTTATATGTCATTTATTTTAAAACTTGATCACATCCTATAATAGTTGAGGAGTCAGAAATTATTTCTATTCGATCGTATTTTCAAGTAGAGTGAATTTCTATTTACTCTAAAGATTTATTATGCTCTATTTTTTCTTAGGATTTGGTCATCAATATTTGAGGAGTCAATCCAAGAAAGTGACCATCTCAACTTATTTAATTATATACTAAAATTTGATTTTGTTTGGATAACTTCTTTTAGACTCCTAAAGATTAAATTAGTGTCTCTGTTTGGTTTTAGGACAACCATTTTGAAGATTATCATCTTAGGTAAGGAAAATAAATTTTAAATCTTTATATAAAACATTAGGTTAGAAGATTTGATTGTTAAGGGGACATGGTCCTGAGTTTCAATATTCTATAGCAGGATTGTTTGTTTTAATGTAGTAGATGATGAAATAGTTTTTAATTTTATGTGAACTTGTGGGACCAGTAGATGTTGAGGATTTAATATCTAGGTGTTGTTTTGATGATTAAAAAGATTATTATTACATATTTTGACATGTGAATTGAATAATATGTACTAATGTGAATGACGAAATTAAGACCATATATTTAAGGTAATGTATGAGTATTGCTTGTTGGTGTGTGTAAAGTATTGACATGTTTGTTTCAACAAAGATTCTCAACCTTCACTGATGATCTAAGTCATATAGACTAAAATATCAGGTGGTGAGAAGTTGATGAGAGAATTTATGCACATTAGGACTCGTTGTAGACACTCAGTATTGAATGATCATTTTCTTCAGATTCGCTTGTAATCTAAGATTGGGTATTGAATTAGATATTAATCTAGTAGCCAACTTAATACGAGTCTTCCAGAAGACAATAGGTCCATGAGTGGTCATGGAGGAATTTTTGTTCAAACTAAAAAATTGTTCTACTTTTCTTAATTTATTAATCTTTTTACGATTTAAATTTTTATTTTCTATTAAATTAGATGAAAAAGAGTATAACTTTTTTGAGATGTAGATAGGAAGTAATTTAGTATGCATTAGTTATCGTTTCCGTCTTAATGATTTGAAACATTTAAGAAAAGTAGAAATTTATGACTTTATTGATTTCCTTAATAAAATCATTTAAAAATATTAATTATTTTTAAAAGAACTCCCTCATTATATAAATGTTTTGGGGAATATTGATATAAAATAGTTATAAAATAAAGGTAATATAATACATAGCAAATTAAACAAAACAGAATCTCCATGCTGGGCTTTGATCTATTAAGTAATGTAATTAAGTTATATAATATATTATACACCATTAACTCCTTTCTAACCGTCGTTCTACGAGAAAATATTATTTTTATATGTTATCTATAAAGTTGAAGATTGTATTAATTATTTTTATATATCAGTCATTCTTTTATTTTTTAAAATATGAAAGATAATTAAATTACTTTTTTTATAAAACTTTAAGTAGAGTACCGCTTCTATCTACAAATATTATTGAAAAAAACTCAAAAAATATATTACAAATCATAAAAGTTAATGTTTTTATTAATTTATGTAATGAAACCTTCAACAACACTTAAAAAGGAACAGAGAGTATTAAGTTACAAAAAATAATATAAATTTTCTTATAAAAAAATAATTACAACTTAAATTATAAAATTATCGTAAATTAGATTGCGGAAATTGTCTGTTTTATATTTATTATAAAATATTTATCTTTTACTTGTAAAGAAACAGCATATATTTATTTGTATATCAATAATTAAAATGCATAAAACTTAGATGTAGAAAAAAAATGGCCCATGCAGGTCTCGAACCTGCGACCTTCGCGTTATTAGCACGACGCTCTAACCAACTGAGCTAATAGGCCACATGTTTATCGCTTTCAACATATTATTAAAAGAGAAACATAGATTATTGCTATATATTCAACTTGACCTGTCCTTTGTAGTGTTCATAATGCTTTTCAGAAATAAGTGGTTATGGTAATGAACAAGACTGGGTTCATAATTTCATTTTGAATGTGTAAATCAATTAAAATTTGTCTTGATGTTGACTTGATATAGCTGGAACTTTAATTTTATCATTGCTTATCAAAAGAAAAGAACCTAGATTGATGTTGGCAGCAATCTAATTGCTGTTTTGATGCCATGCTGATTTGTTTGAACTTCTTTTGATAGCATAATATATCACTTTTTGGTGCATTGTTATATCCTTTATTAAATTGAAGAATCAGTTATCTGAAGTTAGATCAAGAAAAATATTTCTAAGCTATGACAATTGAGCAAAATAGAACAAAATATTTATTACTACACAAAATGTTGAGTTTCAGCACTTCATTTCAGTTGATTTTGGAATAGATTTGTGAACATTATTTACTTTATTCACTACTGGATTATAATTATTTTTTCAATAACACCAATATCAATGTTAAAAGATCTCCTACATGACACATTTGTTTTTATTTTAGTATCTGAGTTTAACTACTTACGATCATTTTAATTCTCAAATTTAACAACTTATTTTTATTTTAATACCCAAACTTAAACAATTACTCTCATTTTAGTTCTTAAAAGTATTTCCAAAATTTTAATTACGTCTCACTAAAATAGTGAATTGACCATGTTCATATACTAAAATGATAGTAAATAGTTAAATTTGAAAACTAAAAATGACACATGTATTCTTTGACATATTTTATTAACCTTTTTTTAATGTCAATAAAGTAGAAAATAAATCATATTAAAATCTCCTAATATTTTCTTATATTACGTTTATATCTTTGTTTTATTATAATTATCTCCTTAAAGAAGAGTCTCTCTAATATGTGTGTGTATATATAGTACATTTGTAGTGTCCAACTTATATTTTATTGACATTTTTTAATGTGAATAAAAAGATAGAGTAAATTAAACTAAAATATGGAGAGATTTTTCCAGATAAATTACGTTTACACTATTTATTTCTCCTTATCATATCATAAGGTTTTTTGAAACAAATGAGAGATTTGTGTGAAATTTGTATAGGTAGACATGTGTGTAATTTACTGTAAAATATTACAGATATAAGCTTACTTATTTCATGTTAGAAGACTGCGGAATTGGCATGACACATAAGAATATGGCATCATAGAAGAATGAAAACTATGCCATTTTCTTCACAATTGAGATGGTCACCACATGAATTTGCCTTGTGCCTTACAAAATGCCTGAAAGCAAAGACCTTGAGACCCGGCATGCAAGTCCATGCCAACGTAATCACTAGTGGAACAAACATGAACATTTTGTCTCTTAATTCAAAGCTTGTTGGAATGTACGCTAGTTGTGCTGACCTGAAATCAGCTAGGCTTTTGTTTCAAAAGATTGAACACCCCAATGTTTTTGCATTCAATTGGATGATTTTGGGGTTGGCTTTCAATGGTCATTTTGATGATGCATTGTTGTACTTTCGTTGGATGCGTGAGGTTGGCCACATGGGCAACAAATTCACCTTTTCTGTTGTTCTTAAGGCCTGTGTTGGCTTGATGAATGTGAACATGGGGAGACAGGTTCATGCCATGGTTTGTGAAATGGGTTTTCAAAATGATGTCTCCGTTGCCAATGCTCTCATAGATATGTATGGTAAATGTGGGGGCATTTCTTATGCTCACAGCGTGTTTGATGGAATGCGTGATAGGGATGTTGCCTCGTGGACGTCAATGATTTGTGCGTTTTGTAACGTGGGGGAAATTGAGCAAGCATTGATGTTGTTTGAGAGGATGAGATTGGAAGGGTTGGAGCCAAATGATTTCACATGGAATGCGATTATTGCAGCGTATGCTCGGTCAAGTGATAGCGGCAAAGCTTTGGCTTTCTTTGAGAGAATGAAACGGGAAGGTGTTGTTCCTGAGGTGGTTGCATGGAATGCATTGATTTCAGGGCTTGTACAAAGTCATCAAGTCAGGGAAGCGTTCAAGATGTTTAGGGAGATGATACTTTCAGGGAGTCAACCAAATCAAGTGACTGTGGTTGCATTGCTTCCTGCATGTGGATCAGAAGGGTGTATTAAATGGGGAAGAGAGATTCATGGATTTGTATGCCGGAAGGGGTTTGATGCGAATGTTTTCATTGCTAGCGCTCTTATTGACATGTATTCAAAGTGTGGGAGTTTGAAAGATGCTCAAAATGTATTTGACAAGATTCCATATAAGAATGTTGCGTCATGGAATGCAATGATTGGTTGTTATGGAAAGTGTGGTATGGTTGATTCCTCCTTGGAGCTGTTTAAAAGAATGCAGGAAGAAGGACTGCAGCCAAATGAAGTTAGTTTTACATGTATTCTTTCAGCATGCAGCCATAGTGGTTTAGTGCAGAAAGGTTTAGAGATTTTCTCATCAATGAATGAATGTTATGGGATTGAGGTAAGCATGAAGCATTATGCTTGTGTGGTTGATCTCTTGTGCCGCTCCGGAAGGACCGTAGAAGCATATGATTTTTTCAAAGCCTTGCCAATACAAGTCACAGAGTCAATGGTTGGAGCTTTTCTACATGGGTGCAAAGTCCATGGAAGAAGAGATCTGGCCAAAATGATGGCAGAGGAAATAAAGAGAATGAAGTTAAAGGGACCTGGTAGCTTTGTTACACTATCAAATATATATGCTGCTGAAGGTGACTGGGAAGAGGTTAGGAATGTAAGGAATGTGATGAAAGAAAGGAATGTCCATAAGCAGCCTGGTTTTAGTTGGCTTGAAAAGCCAGGTGAGGTACATGAAGGGAAACAGAAACAAGGGAAGAATATGGCCAGTGGATAAGATGATTTTCTCCTTCAAATTTAGCTGTAAATACATCAAAAATAGTGACATGGATTTAGAATTTATCCTTCTACCGGAAGAGTTGCTCCACACTATTTTTTTTACCAAGAGCAATACAGATTTCAATTTTTTTTTGTTTGTCTATTTTCCAGTTTGTAATTTTTTTATCTACATAAATCTAGACCCTAGATCAATTTTATTTATGCCTTGAGGGAAAGTGACCCTTCTATAAAAGCATAGGATTTGTTCGAGAATTAAGAAAAGAAAGCACTTTGGTAGTTCAGTGCTTCAAAGAGGTGAACAAAGATGCTATCCTGTTTCTGTAATTGTTGGCACAAGGGACTAACACTCCAGATTGAGCACAGTAGAAACAATTTAATTCAACATAGCAGTCTGTAGTGCTGCTGGGGCCATATCAGACCATGATCACCCCCCAGAAGTTGATGTTTGAACAATGATTTTACTTGATAATGAAATAGCTTAAGGGCATAAACTGGAGTCAGGTTTTGTCGGGAAGGTTCAAGAATTTGCGGAATCAACAAGATAATGGCTTTCAGGCCAAGTTGGAGGATTGAGGAGATTGGCCATACTTATTCTCCAAAGTACTTTGGGATGCATGAGTTTGTAAATTCATAGATGATAATTTCTAGGCCATGCTATTGTCTAGACTTTTCTGGTTAGTGGTAGTGTGGAAACTCTGCTGCAACTCAGTGTATCTTGAACTTTTAGACTTGAGATGAACTTCGGGGTTTCATCTACTGAAGAAACACATAACTGAAAGATCATAAACTTAAATTCATTTTTATTTTGACTATTTAACTGTGTGATTCTCGGTTTATATTAACATTATTTCATAAATATTAAAAACAAGATGTTTTGATTGTTTAATTTTGTTTCGCAAAAAAAAAAAAAATTAGAAAGATTTTACATCTTGATTTTAATATACAAAATATCAAATTATTCTTTGACGCCTGAATTTTTTTTATTTGTACTTTTTAGTAATTAAAAACCAGCTTAATTCAATTTTTTTTAATATTATTAAATTAAATACTAAGAACTGAGATTATTACAATATAATTTCAACAACATATTTATAATAATTTAATAAATTGTCATTTTGTTTTGGTGCTCCATTTGCACCATTACCACTCCACTCCGTCACCACCATACTGAAAGAACAAGCATCGAATTGGAAAACCTACTCAGTGCGTCTCTCTCTCTCTCTCCATAGTAGCATCTTGAAATCCTCCAATTCCACCATGTTCGGCTCCGCGCGAATCTTCTCGGACGTCGCTCTCCGCCTCCGCCAAAACCTATCGGTAATTTCTCCTTCGGTTCAATTCGCCTGCGCCTAGGGATTTTTCGAACATTCTAGATGTTCACGTTGTTCTTTTCTCTTCCGTTGTGCAGCTTCGAGGTGTGCGCGTGCAGAACATTAACATTGGAGGTGGTATGGGAGGCGAGATCCCCGACAACAAGCGTCTGGAGTACGCTCTCCAGCACCTGCACGGAATAGGGCGCTCGAAAGCGCACCACATTGTGTGCGAGCTCGGCGTTGAGAACAAATTCGTCAAGGATCTCAGCAAGAGGGAACTCTATTCCATTCGCGAGTTGCTCTCCAAGTACTTGATCGGAAACGATTTGGTACTTTCTTCCCACCTTTTGAACGCCTCTTTTTGCATAAATTCCTCTATGTTGATTTGTACAAAAAAAAAAAGTAGATTGCAACTTACTTTGGAGACTTCGGAACACTGTATTTTTCTTTATCGTATTCCGCAGCGTTGTTTACAACAACCTTTACAGGGTACAGGAGTACACGCTGTAATGGATTTTTTTTTTTTAAACAACTAAGGAAAATTAGTGTAACGAGGGGTCTCATTATAATGTTTTTCGGATGATTAAGGACAGTTAGGGATGGAAAAAGGAGGGCTGGCAGGAGAAATTCAACAAATTTTTAGATTGTCAGTGTAATTCACTCAAAGCAAAATGAATCAAACTTTTCTCATTGGTAAAAATCAACGTATGTGTATTGGTTTTCAGAGGAGTCGGATGACGTAGTTTCTATAAAACGTGTAGTGTATAATTTGATTTTAACTTATAAAATAGGTATAATTTGCTTTTACCTTCTTATTTTCTACTTGTATGTGTTTGAGGAGAATTTTTATCTAAATAGGCTTGTTTGTTTCGTTATGTGTGTGTGTTTCAGAAAAAGTGCGTTGAGAGAGATGTGGTAAGGTTGGTGGGCATTCAGTGCTACCGAGGGATCAGGCATGTCGATAACTTGCCCTGCCGTGGACAGAGGACTCATACGAATGCACGCACCAGGAGGAGCCGGAAAACTTTCTCTGGATCAAGATAGGTACCGCTTGAGAAACTGATGAGTTTGAGACGATGAAATAAGTTTAGAGACTTAGCTGGTTTAAGTGAAATCAATGCTGTGGCAGTGAAATTTTCCACATATTCTCTCCCCATTTGTTGGTAAACCAGAGCTCAATTATTTTGCACACTTTAATTGTCAGTGTTTTGTTATGCACTGATTTTGGGTGATTGAATGTGTTAGTGAGCTACGAACATATGAGATGAGCCACTTAGAACAGTAATCAACTTTTAGGTTTTCTACATTTTGATAAGCTATCTGTAGTTCGTATTTTAATCCTTCAAAAAATTGCAATTTCTGCAAGACATTCTCATAATCAAGTGTAAAATAGAGTAACACGCTAATGATACCTGGATGGAGATTTGCAACTTGAAAATTTTGAATCATTTTCCTATACAAAATGTTTTTTTCGCAAAAGAAGTAGACTGTCTAATGTGCAATGGTTCAGACTCTGGATGATGAATGAGAAACCCATTTTTAAGTCAGTTTAGAAATAGTTGTTTACTGACCATTCTTTATACAAGCAACTGGATATATAAGATTATGACATCTCACTATTCTGATTATGATGGGGTAGGGGAGGAAAAAGAGGCATGAACATAAACATGAATACATTCCTGGTTGAGGCTTGGGAACATCGCAAGTCATTTTCCATTTGAAAGTTGTGGCATGAGTACCACTAGCTGCTTCGTTTTGATTGTGTCAATCCAGAAATAAAACTCAACAATAACTCTATTACTGTTAAAGGGGTCTCTTCAACTTCTTTTATCAACCTGAGACCACTGTTAGAAAGTCTTTCATGGTGATACAGAAGCCTAACTTCGTCTGTCAGCATTATCCCTCAAATTAGAATGAGCATGCTTTTGACTTTTGAGATTCAATGGAAAAACAATCATTTTTTCCTTAACAATTGAAGAAAGGGTTTGAAGTTTGAATATGTGCAATTGAGTTACAAATTTGCTACCCCTTGATATGGGATAGGAGTGGTAGGAATCTCATTTTTACAAAAATAGTTAATTGATCTAGACAATATCACATGTGTTAGTTTGTGATGACTTCCAATCCCCAGCATAGTTGTACAAATCATACTCCTTTTTAAACTAAATTATTGTCAAGAGTTGCTACCATGTACCAGAGCGCTTGGTACATGTCTCTTAATTAGTGAGTACCTGCAATTAATGCTATCTTCAGCACTTTCCTCTAGCATGTTCGTGGCGATTGACACAATATTTTTCTTTTTCTTCGTGGCTCATTAGTAGTCCATACACTGTCATCTGCATCTGCAGTTATCAATTATTTTTCCAATTTTCTCTTCCAAAATTACTTTGCTTGGATGACGAGATGGAAGGGAGCAAAAGAAAGATAGAAAGTGAAATTGTTAGGATTAAATCAAAGAAAGGGAAAGGAAGGGAAATAAGTGAAGAAGGATATGTATTCATTTTTATTATTATTAAATTTTTTTATGTACTGTTTTAATATTTACTTTTTATTTTTATTTTAATATTAATTTATTATTTAATATTATTTATTATTATTACTACTCCTATGATAATATATTTAGTTTTTCTAATCCATGCACCACGCCAAAGGATTTGACCTCTCGAATACCCATTTTAATGAATCAAAATTTTGAAAAATGGGAAATGTTTAAGTGATATTTTAATTGTAATTGATGTTGATTTTAATTTGGTTTATTTCCATCTTTTACTCTAAATATTTTAAAATTTAATTATAATATTCCATAAATTTGATACAATAGTAACTATATATTGTAGAAATATATTAATAAACATATATATAGATATTCATACATTAATCTTAATATTTTAAAATATATCTCTCTATATAGTATTTAATAGAAATATATTCATATAATCATAAATCAAAATAAAATAAAATAAAGCTATCATATATTGAGAACTCACATTAACCTCTCAAATCATTTGTTCTCACATTAACCTCTCAAATCATTTGTTCTTGTGTAACATATAATCATCACAGATTAAAATCAAATCAAACACCACGTAAAAAGAAGAGTAAGTTAGATAATTTTAAAATATATAATAATAAATTAATTTTTTATCCTCATCAAACTCTAACACATCAAATTTTTATAATTCATCTTATACATCACACCATACAACAAGGTTAATACATACGATTTGGTCTAATCAATTCTTTTCTACATTGTATCTTAGTTGTATGAACATGTTAATCCATATAATCTGATTCAATTGTTTTTTTTTCACACCGTAGCATAGTCATATGAACTTATTAATCCATATGATATGATTTAATTGTTTTTATTTTCACACTGTAACGCAGTCATATGAACATATTAGCGCAATCATATGAACATATTAATCCACATAATCTGGTCCAATTGTTTTTTTCATACCATAGCGCAATCATATGAACATGTTAATCCATATGATATGGTCCAATCAGTTTTTTTCATATAGTAGAACAATCATATGTACCTCTTTCAACTCTTATCACTTGACAATCTTCATTTATATGATTCTAATGTACCAATAGAGTTAGAATACCTCATTCTAGACAAATCCACAAAAAATGCACATCCTAAAAAGCTAAGCGTTGGTATCTTCTTTCTTGAAGATACTATGTCTCGATCACTATTTTCATACCATTCATCATTCATAAACATATCTCACGTATCATGCATAACATATTAGCTTCCCTTACCTAAATTCATAAAGAGTTCCGAAAACCTAGGGATCTTAGAGATAGCCTAACTCAATCTAAGATTCTGACAGGACTGTCTTATTCTAATTACTGTCACAAGTGTTATGGCAGTCTCTGATCGTCAATTCGTCAATCTGATGATAGATAAGGTCAGAAATCTAGAGAGAAGGAAGAGAATCCTAAAAGGAAACAATTTTAGAGATATAGTGGTCTTTATAAGAATAGAACTGAATAAATGATTTTTCTATTTATTTAAAATTTTCACTTAAACAAAATATTCAGATGTTATTTATTCACTCTAAAGCTAAATTTTAGGTTTTAATATGTTTTTGTTCAAGAGTTATTTTGTAAGATCTTACATTCTCTCCAATAAGAGTTTCACTCTACAGGGTTTAACTGAGTGTCACTATTTTGGATTCTTCCGGCCACAACTGAAGGTTACTGTTTTGGATTCTTCAGGCCATGACTCTTGTAGTTGGACCTTTATTAAGAACTATTATATAAATGTATATGACCAATCTTTTTATAGGAGCAAGGATTTACAGACTGACAGATAAAACTAGCGGTAAAAAAAATTGAATTTTGAGTTTAAACCAAAAAAAAGTGAAAGCTAACAATATTGACAAATAAAAATATAAAGGGGACAGAGGGAACATTACTATGCTTAGCTTTTCGATGTTAGAATTGATGTCACAAAACACGTGTTGGAGAAAGAGTTGGATCTTTAAATTGAAGTTAAGCTTGGAAAACCTTCTGAGATGTATAGGTGGCAGAGATAATGGAATGAGGAAGTTGGATGCGAATCGAAGTGGAATAAGGAGTATCATTTTTGAACTTTTGCTAGTGAAAGTAATCCTAACAACATTAAATTGGCAACGTAATGCGTTGGTTGTAGTACTGGGTGCGGGTAACCCTAAACTCTGTAGGTAAAACCTATTTAGTCTGCAAGTAATGCAGACAAGATCTTTAAAACATAGATTTAGTTTTTAGCTTAAGAATACAAACCTGCACCGACACAGATTGTGTGAATCATACGTAGTTTACAAACTTTTGTTCAAATACCCAACTCTAACTTTTGGATCCAAAAATACATGGTGTGTAACAAAAAATGATTAAGTCTAAATAATATTTTCATTGAATCTTGCAACATTAATTTATTAGTAAAATTTGATCGTATGATAAAGAACTAGACATAATATTGATTTTCAAACAAATCAATATAAAAATACTTTATATAAATTTCTCTCAATTTTTATCTTTCTAAATTGCATATTATTGATATGAAGTTACTTAAAAAAAAAAAATAACTTTGTCAAAACAAAATTTTAAAGTTTTTGACAATATGTTTTTTAAACTTAACGTTAAATCTAATGAATCTTCTCACACGTCTTTAGAGAATCTACTTAACAATATATTTGTCAAATTTTAAACTCTATTTATTAACATTTACGAGATTTGCTTAACAAAATATCTCAAAAATCTTATAAGACTTCTCCTATATTCATATACGTAAAATTCTCCTTAATTTTTATTAACATTAATATTCTTAATTATAATAACATAATGAACTCAAATAGAATCACGTTTTTAATGATGTTAGTGTTTTTTTTATATGATTTCAATTCTAAGCCTATGATTACTTATTCTATTTGTTTTTTCTCTTTTTTATTAAGAAAAGTAATTGACAATTTTCATTTTTACCTTTTGTTTTAAAAATATGCTTTAAAGCGATTAATTTATAGTAAAATTTTATGTTATTCGAATTATTTTTTAAATAGAATAATATGAATTTAAATTTATGTTTTTCAATTTGTGTGTTAACTTTCGTCAATCAAAGTAATAAAAAATCAAAATTTCTCTAAATATAAATGAGTATATATCTAAGTATATGTGGTTCTATTTTTTTCACATGTAACATAGATAATAATAATCTATTAGTTTACTTTTATGTTGTCATTTCTAAGTTGAATCATTTTAAATAAATTAAATTAATATTTAAATTAAAATAAATGAGAATGATTTATTTAAAGGAAGTAAGTGGTATAGTTGTTTATAATTATCTCTCAAAATATTATTATATGTTTTTACTAACATGTAATTACTCATGGTCAAATTTATTTCATATTGAAAATCATCATAAATATAATATTTAACTCAAGAAATTTATCACAAACAAAAATTTATATTTTAAAACGAATCAAAATACTTTGTTCAATCACCTATGATAAGTATAACACAAAAAATCACTGTTTCTTAATTGCCAATAATTATTTATAAGAAGGTGTAATTTTTACCAAATATAAAAAATTCCTAAATCCACTCTGTTTCTTGTTAGAAAGTATTTCACTAAAAGAAACCTGTTTCTAGTTATATGTACCTTTAAAAGTCACACACTTTCAAAGAAAAAATTTTTAACTAAGAAATCACCATGTTTTTAATATTAAACTCACAAAGCATGATAGAAAAGAAAACTATTGATTTAAAAACGATTAAATTAAATAAAAAATAAAAGACCAAACTAAATTTAATTAAAAATAAAAATATTATTTAGCCTAAAGAAAAGAACCACATGTCACAAGGGGAATATATTTTCATAAACTTATTTCAATAATTAAAATAATGTTTTAAGTTATAAGTTTTATTAGAAGAAATGATTTCTTCTTCTTTAATGTCATAAATAATTACAACAAAACAACAATGTTTTATTCTTCACTATTTAAAAAACTATCTAAAAATTAAAAATAACTAATTCTCCTTTCCATCCCTTCCAACATAATTTTTGAAACATAATTTTTTATTTAAAAATTTAAAAATTAAATATATTTTCTGCCTAATTTTAATTTAAAATTTTACAATATCTTATGCTGCTTTTGTTTGGCTTGCAAAACTATCTTGATCCTGCAACCAGTGTTATCAACAATGCTTCTAAAAGCACCTCTCTGTTATGTGACCCTAAAACCTCCACACCTTGCATCCATGGCGGGAGCTACAGGAAGAACCCTCTTCACCTTCTCCATCTCTTCCTCTTCTTCCTATTCTTCCTTAACGCGCTTCCTCGCCAAGCGCGTCCCACTCCGCAAACCCCTCCCCCTTCTCCCCCGCCTCCGCCCCCTCTGCTCCGTCGCTGCTGCCCCGGAAACTGCCGACGCGAAGCATTCTTTACTCCTCGAGAGGCTCCGGGCGCGACACCTCAGGGATGCCGCGAGAGTCGCCCCCGAACCGAGGAAGAAGGCCAGGGCCGCCGCCGTTGCGGAGGCTGAGAAAGAGAGGGCGAAGAAGGAGAAGAAGGTGGTTGCGAGTTTCGAGGAGTTGGGAGTGAGTGAGGAAGTTATGGGGGCGGTTAGGGAAATGGGGATTGAGGTACCCACTGAGATACAGGGAATTGGCATCCCTGCCGTTTTGGAAGAGAAGAGTGTCGTTTTGGGATCGCATACTGGCTCTGGCAAAACCCTCGCCTACTTGCTTCCCCTTGTTCAGGTATTGTTCTGCATTCCTTTTGAAAATGGAAAATTCTCAGTATGGTTTGTGAGCTAAGTTCATCTCCAATTCAAGTGTTATTTATTTTTAGTGGATTCTACTCTGTCATATTTTAAGTTCATCCCCTTTGAATTTTTGTTCCAATGCAATCCCACATTTCAATAATTGTTTGTTTATAATTTAACTTTTCAAAGCTTAAACAATTTTATTTTATTCTTGTGAACTAAGGACTTATTAATACGCAGGTCTTTCATTTCATGTTACATTAGCATGTTCCAATAAGGTGTCTTATGGGACCCAAATTTTAAGCTTATGGCATTGGCTATGAACTCTGCATTGTATAACTTCCAAATTTTTAAGATATTAACCTGTCCTTGCTGTACACTTGAAGAGTATTAGACACTACCAATTCTCCTAGGTAGATTTTAGGCTAAACGAGCGTTTTGGTTCCTGAATGTGTGACAATTCAGTCCCAGAAAGAAAGGAAGTTTTTATTTTGTCCCCAATGTGGAAAAAGTTCGACAATTACATCCTTTTGTATAATTTAAAAACAAAATGGTTTTTGAATTTTACTATTTGATGTCAATTTGGTTGTCAAAAATATGACTAAGTATCAAATTGGTTCTTAAAATTCCAGCTTAATGATGAAATGGTCCAGCAAAACTTAATTACACTTTCAGGTACTAAATAATATTTTTTGGTCTTTTAGTGACTAAATTGTCATCCATTTACACACTTAAGAATCAAAATTTTCATTGATGTACATATTCAAGGACCAAAATAGTCATTTATCTTAAAATTTATATGGATATATTTTTAATTTTAATTTTTTAAACTTTTAAGTTTTCAAGATATAATATTTTATCTACTGTAATATTGCGATGAGGAATATTGATCCTATGAGCATGTTTGGCCGCCTTTTAATAATTTCAGAAAAATAATTAAAATTTATTGAATTGAAAAATAGCAGTAGAAGGACTGTAAAAAATGTGGTGAAGATGGGTAGTTATGTTAGAAAGTAGCTTCCTTTTTCATGAGAATGTGAGATACACTTCTTTCACCATGGGAATAAGAAGTGAGACAAATGTTATATTTTCATGGGAATCAACAAGAATTAACATACGCTGGGTTGGTTTTAGCAAAACTTGTATGAAACACGAGTATATGCTATTAGTCTACTTTAAAAATTAGCCACTCTTTTGATACCTTGTAAGAATAAGTTATTCCCTGGTTCACTATTTGTTTTTGCTCTTCCTTAATTCACTGTTTTTACCAAACATGAGAATATGTTGGTCCGTAATTCACTCTCCTGAGAATAAATTTTAATACCTTGAAACAACACAATCTTAAAGTGAATAATGTTTGCACCTGCTTGTCTTGGAATGTTATTTAGCTTTAGCTTAGGCAAACTTGTCTAGGCATCTATTGTGGCCGCTGAGACACTGTTAATTTGTTGATATACCTGTAGTTGCTACGACGGGATGAACAATTGAATGGAATACTGGTGAAGCCCAGGCGTCCTCGAGCTGTTGTGCTCTGTCCTACAAGGGAGTTATCTGAGCAGGTAAAATGCATTTAACTTGTATAGATTACTCCTATTAAGTTGGATTACATTAATATGAAGTGGGCCTTATAGGTTTTTCGAGTTGCAAAATCGATAAGCCATCATGCACGATTTAGGTGTACCATGGTAAGTGGTGGTGGCCGGATTAGGCCTCAGGAGGATTCCCTTAACAACCCCATTGATATGGTAGTTGGTACCCCTGGCAGGGTTCTTCAGCATATTGAGGAGGGAAACATGGTCTATGGTGACATCAAATACTTGGTGAGTATCTCACAATTGACAGTTTTTAATAGACAACAATGAGTGTAAGCTTCACTTACCCATGGTGGTCTTTACTTTGTAGGTATTGGATGAGGCAGACACAATGTTTGATCGGGGTTTTGGTCCTGATATACGCAAGTTTCTCGGCCCATTAAAAAATCGTGCTTCAAAACCTGATGGCCGATGTTTTCAGACTATCTTGGTAACTGCAACCATGACAAAGGTGTGCACCATAATCTTGTTGGCTACATGCAAATTAAATACTAATGATCTAGGAGATTATTCATAAAATGCAAGCCCTTATATATAAATGTGTAGTCCGGTGGTCCTTTTTTACTTTTCTGAATTCTGGATAATCCCTTTTATATTTAAGTGTAATGCATTTTCCATGATCAATTTTGACAATGAACTTCAGTATTGGTTTCTTTGAGTCTTTCAGGCCGTGCAAAAGCTGATTGACGAAGAGTTTCAAGGCATTGTTCATCTGCGCACATCAACATTGCATAAAAAGATCTCTTCTGCTCGTCATGATTTTATTAGACTTTCAGGTTCCGAGAACAAGCTTGAAGCATTACTGCAGGTATACTTCTATATTTGGCATGTCCGACATATGTCAACCAATGGTTGATATTTTTGGTTTGTGTTGGGATGTGTAATCAAGTTGCACCAAATCTGTTTGGGATTATTTGGTCCTGCCATTAAGTCTTACCCAGGCTGCTTTTCTTCCACTTTAGCTAATGAGATATAAGTCTAGGCTGCTGTTGTTTTGAGTTAGGATGTGATGGTGCCAACTGACTGTGAAAGAATGATAATTATGTTTCGTTTTATTATGATGCTAGTTTTATCACACTCAAATTTTCTGCCATATATGCCTTGGTAACTACTGGAAAAGTAACAACTTGAAATTAATAATAGAGGCAATATGTGTACACCAATTACTGATGATTGTATTAATTACAATCCTAATTACAACTTTAAAAGAATACTTGTTTGAGCATAAAATGACTTTACACATACTGTTGTGAACTAACTACTCAAAAAACTTAATCTTTTATGTGAAGACGCATGAATGATTTATCCGTTGGGCTTGACATGTGACTAATGTACAGGGCCACATACCTTGTTATGAAGTCAACTTTCTCTTATAATACTGGGAGTAGCAAGCATCAAAGTCTAGACCATAGAGATCCTAATACCATGTCAGGAACCAGCTATATTTCAAAAGTTTAAGCTTAATAGGCAAGGGCACATGAATGGTTTTATTATAATACAGCTAACTAATTAAGATATTATCTGATGATCCACAATAAAACAAAAGAACTTCTAAAAAAAATAGGAGAAAATTGCAATATTTGGTGCATATTTCATGTTCTAAACGCTTGGCTATGCAAAAGGTGAGATATGATTAAATTTGTAATGCTTGCTGCTCTATTGATGCATATGTTTCACTCAGAACTTTAACACATTCAATATTCTAATATTGCATTGTTTCATTTTTATTTGTGTTCCCACGTATGGTAAGGTTTCTCTTTAGTAAGGGTGTCCAAATTATGATGTTTAGTGATTAGGCTATTTTACAAGCAAAATGCAATATTATTTTCGGATGAGGACACATCTACTTTTTTACAGTTTTTCTTTTATTTTTTGTTCATATTCAACATTTTTATCGGCTTTTGGTGTTTTGTAATCAAAGCTATGGTGCATCTTTTCAAATCATAGACTGAGCTGTCAAACTGAATGGCAAACCTGTTAGTCAGCCTAGCCCACCATAGGTTCTAGTTGGATTGGGTTGGTGAAAGATTGGCTCATCAAGACCCCGGGTCAATGTGGCTATGCTCGCTTAGCTCATGGTGAGCTAGGTTTGGGTGTTTCCTTTTTAATTTTGTACTTGTTCAGAATTTGAATTGTTTTATGTTTGAAATTTCAGTAATTGTTTTAAACTGTTCTTTGGTTTAAACTTGAATTTTGGCTAATTGTTGTTTTATGTGAACCGGTTGGTTGACTCATTTTTTGACTAACCTGTGTGGCAGGCCAACCCTAGTGAGTTAGGTTGTCAATATCACTGTAGTTGGCTTGGGTGTTTTCTTGATTTATTGGGTTTTCATTATATGTTTTCTGATCACGTGATGGTAGGTACTAGAACCAAGCCTTGCAAAGGGTAATAGGGTGATGGTTTTCTGCAATACATTGGATTCTAGTCGTGCTGTGGATCATTTTCTTGGTGAAAATCAGATTTCTACTGTGAACTACCATGGGGAGGTACCGGCAGAGCAAAGGTAATATGCTATATCGAGATTCTTATCTACTTCCGTCTTTATTTTGTTATGGTGCAGAATTAAACTGCCCAGAAATAGGCACACAGTAACTGTTGAATTTGACTCCGAACTTTAAAATGAGGAGATATGTAAAGTGAAAGGGTGTATCTAATATTGATTTGTACTGGGTTAAGTTTACAAGGTAGGTGCTTTATTTCAAATCAGTGGGTGCATCTCTTTACAATAAATATGCTACAATAAGCTGACTTCATGCCCGTTTTTTACTAAAACTTTGATGATCAGAAGACGACAATACCCTCTGCTTTGGGGACGCCGAATAACTGCTAAATTAACCTCGAAGATTTTACTCATCACATAACAATAAATACTTCTGAAGACTTCCTCAACTTGTTATAAATAAACCCATTTGACCAAAGGCATATCAAAACTAAACGATTCCTGCAAAACTTGTGATGGGTTTCAAATACCATGACATAAATTAAAATATCATTAAAGAAGACGGGCACTGCTTAGACAACTCATTGACCTGATGCTAGGCAGCTAGAGTGATGCAAAACAAAAGCTAAACAACCTTTCTGGAAAGAGTTGTGTCAGTTTCTGTAAGAAAGGGACTGACTGAACTACTGTAAGTGTGCACAACCAAAGTTTAATTCTGAAGATCACCCTGAGGAACATGTTGTTTAGAATCCAAAAATTTGCTCTAGCTTGAAATTCAAATTGGCTTTACTGTGACCGCAGGAAGTGGAGAGCAGCTTTTCCAACTTTCAGAAACTCTCTCTGTATGTGTGTACTTAATCTTGTTTAGGCCCTGATATTGATTAATCTTCATTTTTAATCATGAGCTTCAAAGCCATTAATTGTTTAGTATGAGCTCTGAAAGGTTGAAGATAGGTGAAATGAGGACTTTAAAATTTTGAGTTAAGACTTTACTGAGTTCTTACATGAATGATTTATTTTGGCAGTGCCGTATATTTGAATAAATTTCTTTTCAAGTATTTTTAGGAAAAAAATAAGGAAAAATGAATTGAGTTTCTTGTATAATCTAAAATCGGCTTATACACTTAGATTTTATATACAATTTTTTTCTTTCATTTATTTTCTCCAGAAACTAAGGACATGTACTGATTTTAAGTTATGAAGAAACTCAGTGTATTTTATATTCTAAGTTTGCTCTTGTGGAATTGTTTGTGATAAGTTTTTCCAAGCAAGACCATAAAACTTAATTAATTGGGGGAAAAGGCAATCTTTTGTCCCCAAGCAATGTAGTGTGGTCTAACTTGCTTTGACCTGCTTATCCATGTAATTCTTGCCCTTATCAGTATGTTATCTATGTTTATGGCCCAGTGTAAATAACATCATGGTTTAAGATGTAATAATTTTAAATAACTGTTACTTTAGCATAATTGTGTGACTTCTCTAATACTCATGTCGAACTTCCGTATCTGTAACTCTTAAGACTTAAACACATGTTGGTGATGATCTCTTGCTTGCTCACGAGAGTGAATACTAGCTCACAAAATGTGATGTTTGAATAGCTTTTCATGTGTAAAGAATTAATGACCAAAGAAAATAGAGGAAGAATGAGCCAAACAATAAATGGAATTTGTGTACAATAAAATTGCATATATGATGTCATTTCAACCAGTGCTTCTCTGATGCTCTGTTTCCTATCATGCCCACTTATTAATATTGCTTCTCTCTTGAATTCAGGGTTGAAAATCTCAGAAAGTTTAAGAGTGATGGTGATGATTGTCCTACGTTGGTTTGCACGGACCTGGCTGCTAGGGGTCTAGACTTGGATGTAGATCATGTTGTCATGTTTGACTTCCCCTTGAATTCTGTAAGCAACATATCAATTAATTTATAAAGTGGCCTTCTTTCTGCCTTCCCCTTTTTATATTAATTGGCTATGAACTAATCTTTTTCCTTTCTATTTTAGATTGACTACCTTCATCGCACAGGTAGAACTGCTCGTATGGGTGCAAAAGGTAACAAATTATTATATCATTTAATTTTTAATCAGTTTATCTCAATTGATAATCGTGATCTTTATTTCTATAAGCAGTACTTTTTTTCCTTAGTATTTTGTAAAATTGGAAGCTGCAGTAATATACACTTTGCCAACAAATGTTGACTTAAGTTATAGTCACTTTGAAACTGCTTATAAATTACAAGATAACAAAATGGATTACTGTGTGTGATTTAAATATCTGCATGCAGCATTTCTAACTGCGGTAAAAAATGTCATTATGTACCAAAGCAAAAGAGAAAAGAAAGAAACAAAGAAAGAACAAAATGTATCACGTTTGGGTTATACGAGGTTCCTTCTATTTGTTATACCAGATCCATGCTATCTTATTATGTCTTAGTCATCATAACTAGATTACAGTTGTACATTAGACATTGCATTGTGACTGTTACAAATTTGTAGCTGTATTTGGAAGATCTAAAATGCTCTTTTCTCTTGCAGGGAAGGTAACAAGTTTAGTTGCAAAAAAGGACTTGGACTTGGCCAGCAAAATAGAGGAAGCAATAAGGAAGAATGAGAGTTTGGAGGCTATCACGAAAGAAAGTGTTCGAAGGGACATTGCAAGGACCCAAATCACAGAGCAGAAAGGAAAGAGTAGAAAAACGGTTCAAGTTTCAAAAGTCAAGGGGAAATTTGGTAGTCGTGCGAGTTCTGGGAATAATGGATCAGGTACAAAATCTAGTAAAGGGTCACCAGTCAAATCTATGAAAAAAGGGATTAATGTTTCAAAATCTGGTAAATCTTCTAGTGCAAGTAGCACCCTCAGAAAAGGTTCTTCAGGGAAGAGGCAAACAAGTAAAGTGGTCGATGCCACCAAATCTATGAATTCTAAACTCAATGTCGTGGGGTTTCGGGGAAAAAATTCATCTTCAAATAACAAAGGTTCGGTTTTGTGAAGTGGATTTTGCGTCATATTTGTATCTTGGAGTAAATGGGCTCTCAATTTTGTGTACTAGATAAGATTTTTTTCTGTTAGTTACGAATTCTGTAGTAAAAATATTATAATTAGAGGAAAAGCATGTCCACTTGTGTCCACTTTTTTTATGATAAAAAAAAATAAAACATTACTCATAATTATGAAAATAAAAAATATCATTAAATTTATAAAAGATATTTTTTATAATTTTGTTATAATTTTTTATTAGATAATTAATTAGATTTAAAAATGTTACAAAACTTAAAAGATAAAAGTAAATTATATTAATAAATTGGTAATAAATTATAAGTGAAAGTGATTTTTTTAGTTACAAAACAAATCTTCATTATTAATAGTTATAAATATTATAATTTTTTTTCATGGCAGCTATTATAGACTAAATGTATTAGATAATTTAATTGATAAACTTTATTAGATAATACATGGAATAATACATGTCATGAATATTGTATGAAGAATCAAAATATAATAAAAAAAACATTTCAGAAACTGAAAAGCAAATATCATATAACAAGTCTGTGTCATGAATATTGTATGAAGAATCAAAATATAAAGAGACTGAAAAGCAAAAATCATATAACATATATGTGCCACCGTCTCAAGATGCCCTTATTAGCCACATTCGTTCCATTTCCCTCGGCAATGGTTACGAAACCACCACTACCTTCCACAAACTTTTGTTTCCCAACCTTTTATCCAATTACTTAACAAGTTATTTTTTATGAAAGAAGTTATTTAAATAATGTGAATTGAAATCTCACTATTAATTCTGAATATAAAACTATTTCGATATTTCCATCATAAATTGTCGATTCTAGAACCAATCATCACAAAAAAATGCTTAAAGGAGAAATCCATGTCTTATCTCTTCCAATTGTTGTCTAGCTACTTTTAAATGTCCAAATTGCTGCACAACTTCATTTGTTGGGGATAAATTCTTGAAATAAATATTCAAGTTTGAAGCGTAACTCAGAGATGATTATACACCATCTTCAATCCTCTATGTATATTTTCCCACCGGTTTCTTTCAACTGAATCGACACTAACTGACCAGTCTCAAGTGTCGTATGCATTTGATAATGTTTTATATTTTAATATTGTAATTAATAGATTATAATAAGAAGATTTTTTTTTTTTTAACTTTATGATTTTAATGTGAAAAAAAATATGTTTCTTGGTATGTTAGCAAAAGACACAAATGGGAGCCTATTAATCATTGTAGTCACTGCATTAGCATTATCCATCCAAATGACAACATTCTTATTATCAACTAATACCTTCATATAGTGTCGATGAGAAAATATAGAATAGTTAGGCATTGACTAATAATGTTTGTAATTGACAACATTTTTATTATCAACTAATACCTTCACATAGTGTCGATTAGAAAATCTAAAATAGTTAGGCATTGACTAATAATGTTTGTATAGGTGACAATGATAAAATGTTATTATATTTTTCAAGATAGTTTATCTGAAGTCATGTATATTTAAGATTAGCATGATAAACTTTCTCCATACGAATAGGTCAAGTCAAGTATGTCTTCATTTTGATTTACTTGAAACTTAATTCCACATCTGATAGTTGGCTTAGTGTTTTTTTGTTTTACAAGATCAAGATTTGATGATGACATTATAGAAGATATTAAAAAAATTAGTGAAGTGTTTTGGGCTCTTTCCTGAACACACCTTTTTTAAAAGATAGGTTCTATAAATGTAAAGTAATGTGAAGAAAATTCTCACCCATAAAAGTGAGGTTGTAGAGTTGTTTAAAAACAAAGAATGAAAGTGGATTTTTCAATAGTATCAAATCACTATCAATATCAACTAACATTTTGGTTTTATCAACAAAGGGTCTTTTCTTTCCCAATCACGGTATCTATGCCATTTTAGAAAAAGATCAATTCTGGAAGGAAACATCAACTTTTAGAAATTATTACTATTATATTTAATACACTCTGTATAATATTTTGAGAAGTGTGGGCTTTGGGATTATTTTTAAGAATTGTTTGGTAATACCCTATAAATACATTAGGTATGAAAATCATACTCTTAGGGAGGTTTCACATTTTAAAGCATTTAAGTCCATTCTCTTTCTAATCATTGTAATTTAATTGCTAAATCTCTCTATTGTCCTTCCATTTGATTAAAAATATAACATAAAAATTGATATATTAACTATAATATTAATAAATTGGTTTTAGTCCTTAAAATATTACCTCCTTAATAGACATTTTGCATTTCAAGTATAGAATAAATTTGTTTTTGATAAAAAATTTTTAAGTAGTAGTTTTTTCAGTTTGATAGTAGACTTCTTACTTTGCATAGAATTATCATAGATTTGAGTCGTCAAAATTTAGATTGAAAAAACTTGAAATGATCACAACTTTTGATAGATAGTTTGGATTGAAACACTTCAAAAATGAAAGTTGCTTGAAATTAGACAACGGATTTGGTGGGCAATCTCTGTTTGGGATTCCAGATCCAAAATTTTTCTAAAATTCTATCGTTTACTATTAGTTTTCTATTAGTTTTCTATTATTTATGTTTTATATTATGTTTTATTTTTTCAAAATTTTTTATGTTTGGGATACCAAACAATTAGTTGAAGTTGCAAAATATATACAGTCCTTGATAATTTTGTTCACAAATATTTCCATCAAATTATAATTGTTTATATTCAATAATTAAATTCAAAATTACTAATTCCAATTATTTAATAAATTTAATAGAATATTTTCCTAAGATGCAAACTTTTGAAATACTATAAATCTTTTTTTTTACTTAAATTAATTGGGAGTAGCAGGTAAAATTTTCAAACCTTTTTTCTTTTTATACACTATAAATTTGTTGTAAATCTTCCATGTTTATCTTTGAGAGTTTCAATGAAAATAGTAAGTTTATTCTATATAAATGTCATAATGATGTGTTAGCTCCAGACAGTTTAGTATTTGAACATGTAAATTCACCAATTTTAATTAATTTAACAAATATAATAACTTACCTAAATATTAAATTTTTAGAAAGCATTTTTAAATCAGGTGTAATTAGTAATTATCAATACTTATTTTTAATAAGCATTCTTAAATATAATTCATATAGCAAATATTATAAAAATTGATATAAAACATTTTTACATTAATATACAAAAAGAAAAAAATATCTCCATACTGGTAAAGCCACTACAAGAAAACAACGAAATAACTGTAAAAAAGATGCATGGGTTAGTAGCCCATGCAAGAAGTGTGGGCCAAACTCACGCAACGTGGATAAGAAAATTAAAAAATAAAACAAAGTGAGGGTGTGACCCACGCACCAAAGTATTATTTGTAATTAATTAATTGCAAGCAGCGTGAGCTAGACTCACCCAAAATGCAAAAGAAAAATAAAAAGTAAAAATAAAACTAAGCGGGGGTTAGACCCACGCAACACAATATTGTTTTGAATTAATTAATTACAAGTAGTGTGGGTCCTACCCACACATAATGAATAAATAAATAAATAAATAAAGCAGCAAGCAAAATAATAAAATGCAAAAACAAAATAAAAAAATAAATAAAACCAAGCGTGGGCCAGACCCACGTACCACAATATTATTTGCAATTAATTAATTGCAAGCACTGTGGGTTAGACCCACGCAAAATGCAAAAGAAAATTAAAAATAAAAAATAAAAAATAAAACCAAGCGAGGGCCAGACCCACACACTACAATATTATTTTAAATTAATTAATTACAAGTAGCGTGGACTCTACCTACACATGATGAAAAAAATAAAATAAATAAATAAATAAAATAGCACACATAATAATAAAATGCAAAAGAAAATTAAAAAAAAACCAAGCGGGGGCCAGACCCACGCACCACAATATTATAATATTTATAATTAAGTTAATAAGTATAATAATAATCGTAACATGACATAAAAACTTTTCTGGTCTGATGGTTAAGGATTCTGTCCAGCTGTGAAGAGGTTCTGGGTTCGAGTCTCTCCTGGCGTACTTTGTCCAAAACATGATTAAAAGTTTAATGGTGGGTAAAATAATAATAACATTTTTTATAATTTTTTTTAAAATATGTTTTTTGTTTTATTATAATTATATTATAAGCGTAGGCTTGACCCCTACAAGCTTCTGCCATCTCTGCGTGGGTTTGACCCTCACATAATTTATTATATTTCATTATACATTAGGTTGTGTGAGCTACACCCACCCAAGATAGTTTTGCTTCGAGGATTCTAGTGTGGTCCCCTTGCCCTTATACCTATGCATATGCGTGAGTTTTTGATACTTTGCGTGGGCTTTTTTCCCACGCTATATCAGTGAATTTTGTAGTGAGTAGTTAGAAAAAGTTGGATTACAATTAGTATTTATCAACCATAAATATGGTTCCAAGATTGAGGATGATTCATTTGATAATAAAGCAGAATTTCACAGCAAAAAAAATAAAAAATAAAAAATTCAATCCACTTTATAAAAAAATTGGAATTCAATGTAGTATTTAAAAAGGTCTTACAGAAAATGGACTACAACCATCTAGGTAAAACATGATTGACTTTGAAGATATTTGAGCTTTGATCGAGTAGTATCTCTCTTGATAATAGTTGCATAGCTTTGTTAATGAGACACCGAGTGGAGAACCATTTGCAAAAGATTCTTTGACGCTCAAGTCAGTAAGAACATAAAATTAATATAAGTGAATAAATATAAGATTGAGTGAGTACTTCTTGAGATTGGTCTATTTATAGGCCCTTTTGGGGTCAGGGCTGAGTTATTCCTAATAAATAGGAATTATGGTGATAAATAAGAATTATAGTGATTGATAGCAGACTATTAATCATTATAAATATACAATGAATCGTCATAAAATATATTGAAGGAGATCAGTTTACATAAGCTCCCAAGCTTGGAATCCATAAATAAGGTGCTGAGGGACCGAGTTGATGGATGAACTAGTTTTAACGTTTTGCAATTAGTCGTTAGATCATTTTGATCTTATAATAAGTAGGGTTACTTTGAGATGATTGACTTGTAATCGAATAATTTTTAACTTGGCTAAAGTTGATTTGATAACTTTGATTTGATCTTTATTTTCTTCCTTTTTGAACAATGTCTAATCGAATTTATCCTGATCTGATAAGGTTGGATGCTATAATATGATGTGATAGTTATTTATTACAAACATTTTAGGCTGAGTATAAATCCAAGTTATCTTTTCATGACTTACCTTAGGTCACTTTGCAGCCCTCGTCGAGCTCGTGAGATTGAGCTTTAGAACTACTATTTTTGTAGTTCTTCTAGTGGAGACAACCCTCCAAAGTTGAACCTTCATCGAGTTGTGTTGAATCATTCTTCGCTTACACAAAGATGTCACCAATGATAACTTAGTTTATGATTGAATCATATATATGTAACCGAGTTTCAACTTTTATGTGAATCGAGTATGTTGAACCCAATTGCATTTGAGTATTCAGTGTTACCAAGTATTTGGAACTTGTCTAGAACTATTAAATATAATCACATTGTGGATCATTAACTGTAACCAAACTGCGCCATTCAATCGATATCGTTGATTGTGCAAGGAAGACTTCAGAGCTCAGATACCAAGCCGATGCTCGAAGATCGCATTGAAGAATTGAAGTCAGAGAAACTTGCTCTTCAAAATTCTTGTTTGGCGGCTTATGAGGAGGGTTTCAAGGAGGCCATGTGCCAGGCCGTGCACTTTTCCCCTTCTTTAGATGTAAATAAATTTGACTTGGAGAAAGTTGTTATTGATGACAACCTGATTGATGATTATATATGTACCTGATCAACACAACACTCATATATATATATATATATATATATGCCTTAATATTGTCTACTTTTTTGGCATGGTATTATTTGCTTTATTAGCTTATTTTTGTTCTACTAATCGAGTTTTGATTTTGGTTGGATTTAGCATTCTCACCCATCATGAGCTTCTCGGGGAATTTAAGAGTTGAGGGAGAAGGTGAAGGATTCAGATTCTAAGTTGCTTCTGATTGTCGCCTTGAAGAATTGAAGGTAGAGAAGACTGGTCTTTAGACCTCATGCCTTGGGCTTACGATGAGGGCTTCAAGAAGGCCATGCGTCAAGCTGTGTTTTTTTTCTCCTTCTCTAGATGTAAATAAGTTTGATTTGGACAAAGAGGTTTTCGATGGCCAGTTGGTCGATGATTGATTGATTATTTCCTGGCCCTTGCAATGTTTATTTGTAATACAACTATAATGTTATTTCCTTTGCCCCTTTAACTTTTAGCTTGAACTTTAGTGTCTTGATTTCGTTATCCGAGCTCTATGATATTTTGCTTGGGCATTTATGCAACCTTGGGCTCCTTGAAGGTTGAGTGTGTTTACTCATCCGAGCTCTGCGATATTTTGATTAGGACGTTTATCCAACCTCGGGCTCATATTTTGATTGGGGCATTTACCGGACCTTTTGACTCCTTAAGGGTTGAGCGTGGTTGCTCACCCGAGCTCTACGATATTTTGATTGGGATGTTTATCCAACCTTGGGCTCACATTTTTGATTGGGGCGTTTACCCAACCTTGGGCTCCTTGAGGGTTGAGCTCTATAGTATTTGGATTGGAATTGTTACCCGAGTGGGAATGATTACCCATTTTTAGCTCTTTAGTATTTAGATTGGGAATGGTTACTCGAGTGGGAATGGTTACCTGAGAGGGAATGGTTATCCGATTGGAAGTTGTTACCCGAGTGGGAGTGGCTACCCAAGAGGGAGTGGTTACCCGAGCGGGAATGGTTACCCGAGTGGGAAGGGTTACCAAAATTTGAGCTCTTTAGAGGATTGAGCGTGTTTGCTTCATCCGAGCTCTATGACTGCGAATGGTTACCCGAGTGGGAGTGGTTACTCGATTGGGAATGATTACCCAAGTGGAAATGGTTACCCTTGTGGGAATGGTTACCCGAGTAGTAATGGTTACCCGAGTGGGAATGGTTACCCAATTTTGAGCTCTTTAGAGGATTGAGTGTGTTTCCTCATCCGAGCTCTATGTTTGGGAATGGTTACTCGAGTGGGAGTGGTTACCTGAGTGAGAATGGTTACTCGATTAGGAATGCTTACCCGATTGGCAATGGTTACCCAATTTTGAGCTCCTCGAGGAATTGAGCGTGTTTGCTCATCCGAACACAAATTTGATTAGATTTAATATATATTTTTTTACTATCAAATTCACAATTAGATGTAGGGGTTGTTACCTTACTAACTTGAAATGTCTAATCTGCTTTACTCTTTTGGACAATAGGTCGTCAAAAGTGGGACAATTATCCATGAATTCAACTCCGGGAATAAAAACCACTTTTTTTTATGGGAAACCATAAATACTTAAATGTTGTGTCACCTTAACACCAAAGTGATTTTGATTTGTTGTGGTATTCCAGTAGAAGGAGTCTTAACATTCCCGAGCAGCTTTTGCATTAGCCCTACCCGTAATAATCATGCCATACTTAGCATGGAACTTCATAGCCATTTACAACATGGAAACAATGACATCGAGCTTACTAAGTATTCAACGGTCAATAAGTGCATTGCAAAATGTGTCTGGTCAATAAGTGCATTGCAAAATGTGTCTGCCTAAACTAGGATGTACCGAACTCTCAACGCTTGGTGTGTCGTATTCGCCCTAAAGGGTGTCAACAAATCTACCTAATCTCTTATGCATACTCATTCACCTGTGAGCCCCGATAAAGGAACTTGGTATGACCTGGTTGATACATTTTGTTGTTGACTCACATATTTCTCTTCACAAAAAATATTGTTTACCATAACGATGACTGTAGATCGTGAACTAGTACACCAGGTAAGTTCCCAAGAAAGAAAGGTGGGTCACCAATGGACATACTTAAATACCAAGTCTTTCCTTGCCAGAACTTTCCTAGACATGCACTTTTACACTACCACATTTTGTATCCATTAACAATAATAATTCCTCTATGATGTGAAAGATCAAAACAACCTAATAGGATGACATTGTTTGCCCGATGATAGTCACATGAGTGTTATTTTGGGCATTATGATCATAACCTGACATCACCTTGGCATCTATTGTAGCTTGAACACATACTGATTAGAAAAATTCAATATATCAAAATCAAAGGGATGTCAAATGCGGGTCTCACTTGTTCAATTAAATATAAAAAAATAAAAGGAATTGCAATCAAATTCTACTCTATTGAATTGAAGACATGACAGACTATTGCCAATCAATTTTAACTTATAAATTTGAAGATGTGAAACATCAAATCATGTGAATAGTTTTCCATTTTCATGCGTTCCTAATTTGGATTCAACAAATTGGATCAAAATGACTAGCTGGATGATATTGACTTTGTTTTTTATTTTATCTTTTGGAATTGTATCTTTTCAAAGATTATGAATTGATTATAGCTTAAATTTATTTTCAAAGTACTAACTTTCCAAAATAGCAAATCATGAAAAATAATTATCATTTTAATACTTATGATCATCAAATAATATAATGCAACACATGATTTCAACAATACTTGATAATACCATTGTCAAATATTTCCACTGTTTTTTTCAATTGAAAAATTAGAAGTTATTCTTTGAAAAAGAAAAATATCATCAAACAATTAATATGGTAAATATTTTTATCCTTTCATGCCCAATTTTTGGCAAATATATATTTTTATTTTATTAACCATCACAAGTTTTTTTCAAAAGCATAATTGGAAAGGGGTTTATAAAGAAAAGTTCTATGATGAAACTAAAATAATATTAAGATTATGATTAAAGAGTTAGATGGATGATTTTTTTTTCTTTGATAGAAATCTATTTAAAAATATATAATTAAAACAAAAATATTTTTTTATCAATTGTATTTTCATCTAAATCACATGAAAATATATGATTAGTGTCTAAATATAGAATTAACATGCAATTTGAGGCCTTTCTGTATGCAAAGTTATAAGAGAGGGTTATTGTATGTAGTCATACCTTATACATGTAGAGAGGTTCTGTTTGGTTTGAACCTATGATCATTTGGTCACCAATTGTGATATTATGAGTAAAATTTTTTGTCAAATGTTAGGAATGCACTATTCTAAATTTTTCGTGTATGTTAAAACTCATTATACCTTTCACCCCATAGAATAAATAAAATAAAATAATTTGAGAATGTATATGAAAGGAATAGGCCAAGTAATATTGTAGGAAAATTTTATATGTTTTGGAATTCTGTGTATACTTGCACCAATGAATTATGTAAAAAGAATTGATTATCCAGTTCCTAAATTAAATATTTGTACTTTGGTCTCAATTGATAGTTATGTAGATAGATAAACAAATATATAGGTAATGCATATCTATAATTAGTCATGAATTCCATGCAATAAATTGTTCTACTAATCAATCTTTGGTTGAGCCAAAATTACCAACCAACAATTGAAAAAGGCTATTATGTTTGAAATCTCAAAAACTATCATTAAATTCTGCAACCATTCTGTCACAAAGCAATTTAGAGATATAGTATGGAAATATTGCAATAATCATGATTAAAATTTATGAAAACACTAACAATGTGACTGAGAGAGGTTCGAATTTCATGGTATGAGAAGGCACTACCATTTTCAGTTTCTCATAATTTTATATTTTTTTGTGAAGGTAGGAAATATTTTACCTAGCCCCATGGTAGGCGCCAAATGGTTTTACTGAAAATGGAGTAGAACATTCCGAGGTGGAACATGATTGACTTTGAGGAATTCAGGCTTTGACCGAGTAGTATCTCTGTTGATAATAGTTGATAATAGTTGCATAGCTTTGTTAACGAGACACTGAATCCACCTGCAGAAGATTCTCCGTCGTTCAAGTGAGTAAGAACATAAAAATAATATAAGTAAGTAAATATAAGATTGAGTGAGTACTTCCTGTGAGATATTGGCTTCTATTTATAGGTCCTTTTGGGGTCTGGTCTGACTTATTCCTAATCAATCAGAATTATGATAATAAATAAAAATTATAGTGATTGATAGCAAAATATTAATAATTATAAATATACAATCAATCGTTATAAAAATAAAAAATATATTGAATGAGATCCTATTGAAATGAATATGATAGAAATATGCAGAATCTACAATATCCTTTCCAGATAAAATAATCCAGTAAAAAAAAAAAATCTATTCATGGAGACCTCGAAATCGAAGAAAATTGGAACTAAATAGAGAAAAAAAGGAGGAGAAGGAACCTGAAACGGTGAAATTGTTGAGAAACATGATTAATCTTCAGCAATTAAATCACCTATTCTACAACTCATCGAGTGCTTTCTGATTCATCTGATACAATGATTCATGCTTTATATAATAATTCCTCAAGCTAAAACCAGTTTTTCAAAGTCAACACTGTCATGAATGGCAAGTTGCAGTTCATTAGTGGATTAATTAGTGAATGACATTACTCTTTGTCGTTTACTGACAATGTATTGATCCATTCAAAGGTGGTCGGATAAAAATATTTGTTCAAAGTCAATACGTTCATGGGTTATTTTATCATATATAAACTTTGAGCTATGTATAATAGCTGGTACTTATTCTTTTCACTCCTATGAGAATGAAACAATATAGGGGAGCTTGTCATTGTTGCATTGTGTTTAGTTAAATTTAGCAGAGGATATCAGATGAGGATTTCAATTTAACAAACTGCATCATCAAACTTGTATAATTACTTTCCTTGGGAAACTCCACCTTTTATCTGTGTCCATAATAAATTACACAAGGACTTAACAAGAAAACTATGAATAATAAGTTCTGAAAGTCTTCCTCTGAAGCAGGGGGTTCCACTCAATCTAGATACATTAGAATAGCTTGCCTTGTTGGGTTCCACTCCTCATCATAGTACCAAATTCGTCATAGTTGACTCTACCATCCTGATAAACCAAAAAATTGAGTGTTAACTATGGCATTAGAATACAAAATTATAACGAGTCAATAGAAGACGATGTCAACTTCAGATATAATTTCCCTGATTGTGGGGTCGTCACCCATACCATTCTCCTTCATGGTTGTTTCTAGTTCATCTCTTGTGATATACCTGCGATGGAATCAAACAAAAAACTACGGTACACGTGTCATTTATCTTGAAATTCTAACTAGAGACATTCATTAATTAGTGATTGGTAATGAATGTGATATTTGGTGTAGGAAAAAAATAGGATTTATGGTATATGATTTTGTTTAGTATGGAACATGAAACTGAATGATCTTTGTTTCATATTAATTAAATGTGTATAATGTATATTTCAAAACATACTTTGGAAATATTAAAAACTATAGTTCAATGTTGCTTAGCATACTTTCAAATTTATTAAAAATTACAATTTATATTTAATAAAAGTATTTAATTTATTTCTTTATTTTATGTTTTTTTCTCAAAATAAACTTGAACTTCATCCTAAAAAAAAGGTAAACACAAAAAATATCAACTAAATTAGTACATGATCTTCTTTCAATTATGAAAGTTTGTATGGTTTAAATATGTACCTCATCATGAGTTGCAGCCGGGAAAGATGGATCAGCTGTACTATTTTCATTGTCTAATACTTGTGTTATAATTTCTTGTATATCATTTTTATCCAAATCAAGATGTTGTTGCTTAAGCAGGAATTTCATCACTACCTCCAACCCTTTAATCTTTGTATCATTTATTTCAATGATATGTTTTTTTTTCTTTGTTCATAACATCAATTTCTTAATTTTTCTTTAATATTATAAATGTTATAGTCCTTTCATAACAATGAACTTAACTAGACTTTTCTTTCACATACAATGACTCAAATGTTTTTTTTTTTTTTTTTTTTTTAGA
>Ga0209489_100513_pt1 | contig 72865 bp, 34 predicted proteins | sample SiratrowhiteBW_FD_187527 | JGI IMG/M metagenome (GOLD analysis project Ga0209489, IMG submission 187527) | Root nodule microbial communities of legume samples collected from California, USA - Siratro white BW (SPAdes) (version 2) | ecosystem: Host-associated > Plants > Roots > Nodule | place... | reverse complement strand
TTCCAACAAATATAATTTAACAATAATGTGTGAGGAAACATCGGCGTAGTGACATCTCTTTCAATCAGATGCAGGTCAATCTAACTTTTCTTTCATGATAAGGTTCTGTCGTTTTTTTTTTTTTTCGTCATTTTTTGCAGGATTATCTTTGTATATTAAACATACACCTCTATTTGTTTCAGTGTTTTAAAATTTATTTGTTTTTATTTTTATATTGAATTATACATTTTTATTAGTGATATTATATTTTATTATCTATTTAATGTCATTTATTAGTATTTTTTAAGAAATTCATTTATTTGATTTTTGCTTTAAGAAATCTCTCTAAAAATAATTTGAAAATTACTTTTATAAATTCAAACTAGTTTATTCATAAACCAAAAATAAAAATTTACAAAATATAAGATAACTTTTAAAACTTAGTACATGCATAAATTAGTTTTAGAAAGTCTTTTTTCCGAATTTTTAATTTAATTCCTCCATATTCACGAGTTTTTTTTTTTTTTCACTTGGTTATAAAAATATTAAATACTACAGTTCTATATATAAGAAATAAATAAATAATTATAAAAAATAAAATTGTTAAATTAATTCATTTTAATTAATAATGTTATAATAAATATAAAATTTATTTGAAAAACACATGTAGAATTAAATAGTTTGACTAGTAATTATATTTAATGACAGGACACTAATTCAAAATATTTATATATTTTTTTTAAATGCACCCATTGTTAAACTGCTACTGTGTTTTTTTTTGTAAGCGTTCTGAGACACTCTTACATTTAGTAAATTATGCCTAATATTTCTCTTTTTAATTCATGAATATTTATTAACTTTTATAATAATCATTTTAAAAATGTCTGTCGTAAAATCTTTTGTATTAACCTGAGAAATAAATTCGTTATTTTATGAAGATTGCATGTCTTTTATTCAAAATAAGAGACTAAATAAATAAATATAATATTTAATTTAGAAAAATTAAATAACATTTGAGTTTTATATTTTTGTTTAACTCGAACAATTTTATGTAGAAGGTCGTAATTAAAGATTAATTAATTTAAATTTTTACTTACTATATTAGGATTCTAATTTGAGAAAGACAGGGGCATTTAAAATTATGGTTTGGTTTACCTTTTCTTTTACTAATTTAAAAATTATTTTGTAGTTCTTGAATTTGAAAATTGTTCTTTTTGGTTTGTCAGTTATTTGAAAATTTAACATTTGTCTCTTACATTGTTAAAGGTATTCGTGTTAATAATGATACATGTACCTAAAACGATGACATTCATTTTATAAATCTTTGGTTTTTAATCTCTTAAAAATTTAGGTCAAATTTTATTTTTTTCCTTAAATTAAAATATTCTCTTTAAAAATCTATATACATTTATAATATAGAAAACCTATTTAACATCCCTTTGTTTGAGACTTAACATCTATTCTAAAAATATGTTAAATAAGATATAGTTGGAAGTATGTATTTTTAATAATACTTCGGTAGTTAATATTAAAGGGGATTTCAACTTTAGTTGTAGGCATGAGTAGTTTTAAAAGTTTAAAAATGTATATTTTTAAAATTGATTGTAATGGTAATTGATGTTGAAGGCGATATTTAATCTTAGTTGTAGTTATGATTAATTTTGAAGGTGTATAAACTTTTAAAATCAATTGTAACCATAATATGATGTTGAAAGTGACACAATCAATCTTTTAACACTGGTTATTGTTAAAATTGATGTTGAAAGTGTAATTTTTTAAAAGTAGCTGTTTGTTTGGAAAAACAACTAAAATATTAAAAATTCAATAAAATGGTTACATCATAACAACACAAATGCACGCAATATATATAAAAAATATACTGCATAATTTATGGAAAAAATAATGTCCTATATTCAATGTTTTTAAATAACTATAAATGCATATGTATAAGGTAAAGTTTTGTAAAATTAAAGTAAATATAGATTTAAAGTAAATATACATATATATATATATATATGTATATAAATTCAAACTGAATATACTTACTAAATAAGTATAAACTGCATATATAGTATAAATAACTTAAAATCAAATTTGCTTACTAAATAAATATCCTTCCAAAATAACTTTCTTTACTGACTCATCCACGTGACTGCATGCAGAATTGATATCTTCTCACATGTCAGACCTTTGCTTATTATAATATGATAATTGATTTCATACTATTTCAAAATGTCTACATGGGAAAGAAATCAATCAATTTCAATCAACACTTTCATGTTTGTTCCGGAAACTAACCATTGGTCAAATTGTTTTTTTATCTATTCCGAAAGTAAAATTACACCTCACCAAATTTTTATCAATTTTTTCTGCTACTATAAATAACTATTTATTTGTCTACGTCTCACCCAATGTAAATATATGAAGCATGACTTGAAATATGTTTAGACAAAGTTTTTTTATGTTTTCTAAAAAATAATTATTAATTTCTTTATAAATTAAAACTTATGTATATGTAAACTAAAATCAGTTTTCATTTATAAAAAGGTCACGTTTATTTATAATTTTGATTTTACTAATCCTGTTTATGGGACTCAATTGTCCAAAAACCAGTACTTTACTCTTTAACCAATGCACGAGGTTGTGGTGATTGGGAGTATGGAGTTTCCTGCGAAATAAATGAAACCTTCAGTTAATTATTTTCAAAGTGCTCCAAATTTTCTCCCGAGGAAACATATTTGCTGCACTCCGTACTTCCTTCATCAATTTTTAGATTTTTCGGTATAGAGGAACTTTAGAAGTGTATTGTTTTTAAGGAGTAAATTTGAAGAAGATGAAAAAAAAAATGAAAATAAGAAAAATAAAGAAGAAAGTGGGATTCTTTGAATAATAGAAAAAATATGAGAAAATTTATAAAAATTTATGAATTTTTTTATTGATGTGATGGATAACAAATAAAATTTTAATTGATAAATTGATAAGATTATTATATTAGTCTTATATTAACAATGAATTTAAAATGAATAATAATAAATTATTATACTTATTATTTACATTTGGTTAAAATATTATTTCACTAAATCCTTGAACTCAACTAAGAAAAGGAAATACAAATTATCTAATTCGATAAATGTAAAAATGTTTTTCTTAAAATGAAATTTAAAATGAGATAAAATTTAAATAAAAAAATAAAAACATAAATTTATTGCCTATATTATCTTTAATATTACGAATTGGCTTTTAATTAATAATTATTGTATAAATTTGTTATTCTTAATATCATTTTTAATTTTATTATTGATATAAATAATATTATTAAATTTATTATTTTTGTAATTTTATTAATAATAATAATAATAATAATAATAATATTAATAATAATAATATTATTATTATTATTAATATTTTTAATATTATTATAATTTGATTAATTTTTATTTTTAATTTTTATTTATTATAATTAATTTTTATTATTTATTAATATTTTATTATATTATATCAATTACGTTAGATATAATCAAGATATCTCCTATATACTTATGATGTCGTGTCTCTTATTTATTATTTTCTATTTTTCAGTTCTTAATCATAGAAATTTACCTTAATACTTGTAAAACTTGTTTAAATCACTATTAAAGTACCATTATGAGCACACTTTTCTTCAAACGAACATCACTAAACTGCATTTCAAACACAACTAACTTAAGTCGCATTAACTAAAGAATCACTAAGAAGGAATCAAAGCACCAAATGAATCTCTACATGCAAGTTTAGGTACACACTGTACAAAAAGCAAGAAAATGTTCATACTGGAATTGGATTAGAACTTTTGAGATGGAATATAATTAACTTTAATCAAATTGAGCTTTGTTCAACTTATTTTTTTTTCTTTTTATGATATGTGTAGAGTTTGACTGATAAAACACTGAATAAAAATCCATTTATAAAAGATTCTTTAACTTGAGAATAGAGATGCATTTGTAGAAGATTTCTGACTTGAAAGTGGAGATTCATTAAAAACATTATAAATAAATAAATATAAGACTGAATAAGATTAAGTGAGACCGTATATCTACTCCTACAATTATGTATTTTCTTTATCTTTTTAAGTATCTGAGTTATTTATAATAAATATAATTATAATGATTGATAATAGAATATTAATCATATAATTAATTATTAAAAGAATATTATCAAATATAATAAAATATATTAAACAAGATTAAATTGCATCATATGAGATTGAGTCTGAATGTGTCATAAAATTGAATCTGTCATAAATATGCGTTAGGTAGGGTTAATATGTTCTTTGGTAGTTAGGTAGGGTTAGTATGTTCTTTGGTAGTGATCCAGCAGTGGAAACACACTAATCTCTTCCTTTTTTGCGTTCGCCTAGAAACTGAACAAGACTCATCCTAATCCAAGAGTCTAGAACGTTGTAGTCGTTACAATAAAAATAGAAGAAGAAGTAGCATTTCAATAATTAAATTAAATTTTTAATATAAGTTGTTTAAAAATGATAGATCCATTTAAAATAGAATAAAATGTTATTAGTTTATTATAAGATACCTGATTGTATATTTAAATAAGTTTGATCAGGATGGAAACTCTGATGTGAGAGAATTGGGTTCCATTTGTATTTGTAAAGGTTCAGGTCCTCGAATTTCAGATAAACATCCTTCTTCGTATAGTATAAAATGTCTTTGATATGATCCATTTAAAATGTTATATGACCTGAGGATAAGAGTTGAAGTATGGTACGTCTGTGACGTGTCGCCCTCTGACAGAAAAATACATATTTTAAAAGAACAACTAGAATGATGAGGTACAGTAAAAACAGAGCCTGCGAACAAAAAAAGCTTTACGATGGTAATGTGAACTGAGGTGGAGCAAACAAATGGTGAACACAATGGGAACAGGAAAGGTTGATAATGACATTAGTTTTGGACTGATCTGTTCACATTCGACTTTGCGTGAAGGAACCCATCTCCTTCGCAATCTGTCTCAGGATAAACTTCTGGATCTTCCCCGTCGATGTCTTCGGAAGTTCATCCTTGAAAACCACCGTCTTCGGAACCATATAACGCGGCATCTTCTCCCTGCAGTACTTTATTATGTCATCCTCACTCGGTTTCTCTTTCTCCTTCAACCCCGCCTTCAAGCTCACAAACGCGCACGGCGTCTCTCCCCAATACTCGTGCGGCCGCGCCACCACCGCCGCCTCCACCACCGCTGGGTGCCCGTACAGAATCGACTCCACCTCCACGCTGCTCAGGTTCTCGCCGCCGCTGATGATCACATCCTTTGACCTGTCCTTAATCTCCAAGTACCCGTCCTCGTGCATCACCCCGACATCCCCCGTGTAGAACCACCCGTTTTTGAAACAACTCGCGGTTCCTTCGGGGTCTTTAAGGTATCCCAACATCACACACCCTCCTCTCATCACAACCTCCCCCACGCTCACCCCGTCGCGCTTCACACTCTCCCCGCTCGGATCCACCACGTCAATCTCCGCCATCCCCACCGTCCTCACTCCCTGCCGCGCCTTCAGCCTCGCCCGCTCCTCCGCCGGCAGCCGATTCCACTTCTCCTTCCACGCGCACGACACCACCAATCCCCCGGTTTCGGTCAGCCCGTACCCGTGACTCACCACAAACCCGAGCGCCTCCGTCCGGTGGAGCACCGCCGCCGGAGGCGGCGCTCCCGCGGTCAGTATATGAACCGGTCTCTCCAAAGGTTTATTGTCCGGGGTGTTTGTCAACATGCTGAGCACCACTGGCGCGCCGCACATGTGTGTCACGTGATTTCGTTTTATGAGAGAGTAAATAATCCCGGCGTCGAACTTGCGAACGCAGATGTTGGTGCCGCCCACGGCAGCGATTCCCCACGGGAAGCTCCAGCCGTTAGCGTGGAATATCGGGAGCGTCCAGAGATAAATCGGACGCTTGGGAACCGCCCAGTCGATAAGAGAATCGACGGCGACTATAAACGTTCCTCTGTGACAGTGAACAACGCCTTTCGGAGACGACGTCGTTCCCGACGTGTAGTTAAGTATCATGGGGTCCCACTCCGAATTGGGCCGGACCCACTCGAAGTTGGGATCGCCCTTGCTCAGCAGGCCCTCGTATGTGTCAACGAAATCACTGGTCAACGAAACGTTTGCGTTTTGGACACTGTCGTCGGCGATGAGAACCAGGAGTGGGCGTTGACTGTGGTGTTTAGGGAAGAGCGACAAGGCTTCGAGGACGAGGTCGCGTGAGGAGCAGTCGACGAAGACGAGCGTGGAGTTGGCATGGCTGAGGATGACGGAGATGGTGCGGGCGTCGAGCCGGAGGTTGATGTTGTTGAGGACGGCGCCGGCGAAGGGGACGGAAAACTGGAGCTCGTACATGGCGGGGATGTTGGGAGCGACGACGGAGACGACGCTGCCGCGGCGGATTCCGAGGGAGGAAATGGCATCGGCGAGCTGGATGCATCGGCGGCGCGTCTGGGCCCAGGTGAAGGTTGTGTGGTTGTAGACAATGGAAGGGACGTCGCGGTAAACGGTGGCGGCTCTGTCCAAGAAACCGAGCGGTGTGAGAGGAGAAGAGTTGGCAGCGCTTGGCTTGAGCTGATCCATTTGTTAGTCAATGGATAAAGCTTGTGAAGAAGAGAACACACTCTTAACTTGAAGTGGGAGAAAAATATATACTATACTTAACACTGATATATTAATGCACTAGGTTTGAGCCATTCCAAATTGAGTATGATTTGCGACTAATTTTTTTTTTCTTTTTTTGTTTTCTTTATAAAAATGACTAAGTTGTGTTCTTTTAAAAAATCGTGGAAACGTAGTTAAATGAAAGTATTTTTTTTTTTATTGAGGTGGGTGGGATCACGACTTTGTTATTATTTTTTTTTACTTAACACTTTTACATTAATTTTTTAAAAAAATAAAATGAAAAAGTTATGTCATTAAACTCGTATTTTGTTGTGATGATTTCATTAAAAAAAAATTTTAATTTAAATAGAATTCATATTTGTGTGTATGATTTTTTCAATACAAAATTAATTTATTAATTTAAAAAAAAAATTAACCTATTTTAGGAAACGTTCGATAAAAATTACACTAAGGCTTTGAGAAGGCTTTGAGAGTAGATTAGAGAATTATTTGAATTAATGGATAGATGTAAAATTTGAAGATATTTGATTGAATTCGTTATGAAAGTTTGGAATTGATTTGATAGATGTTATAAATTTATTTTTATTTTTTTAATTGATATATTTCTGAAATTACTAATTAACTCTTGTGACATAAGAGGGTAAAAAATTAAAATGAATTAGATTAAATTGATTTTAATATAAAAAATATAAAAAATATAAAAACTAAATAATTAACTAGATGTTTTTTAATAGGTTGATAATGATTTTAATTAATCCAATTCGTGAATATCCTTATTTTTGTGTATTAATAATTTTATATTTAAAAAAAATAAAATTATTTTTAAAATGGATAAAAAATATTTTAAATAACATTTTCTCCTCTCAATTTTATCATATATATTGAATCAAATAAGGAGACAATTTTTTTTTTCTGATTTACCTCAATTAAACATTAAGTAAACATATTTTCATCGATATCAGTTTATTTTATATATATATATATATATATTAAATCCACTTAAAAGAGTCTTTTGTAATTTCTAAAGTCAAGGGTATTACGTAATTTTCATTTCATTTATAAGGCTATTTCGTAATTTTGATTTTCATTCCTTCAAATCCCACAAATGTGACTAAGATCCAATCCTGCAAATTTTTTCTCATTCATCCTCCCAAATCAGGTCAATCAAACAACTTTCATCCTCTCAAATCCATCTTCTTGAACACTAAATTCCTTCAAATCAATCAAACCAAACACAACCTAAATACATAAAACAACTCTGATTTGCTGTATAAACGTGCGATCAAAGCTTAAGTTCTAAAATTTTATTTAAAAATTTTTAAAACGAATTTTAATATTAATAAATTTTCTTTCTGTCTAATTTTATTTTTCATAAATAATTTAATGATAGATTATTAGCTCGGTTTGATGACATATCATAATATACTATCAAGGGTTGGAAATAAAGGAGTAAGTTAAATGTGGATAGTATAAGTATAAAAAAGAGAGCTATTAATGGATTTAATAAATAATATGATCAAAAATGAAATAAAGTGTTGAAATAATGAGATATATTACTTACTTTATATTTTATATTTTAAATAAGATCAATTTATATCTTAAAGTCCCATGTAAATGTCAGCCTTACGACAGTTTATGGAGTTTGTTTATTTTTAAATAATTCAAATTTTAAATACTTTTTAGATTATAATATGCTAGGCAATGTTTTAACACTGGTAACTAATAATACAGAGGCTTCATTTATTTGTAATAAATAATTTCAACAAAACCTGTTTTGGCTTTTGGCTAAATTACAAATGGGTGATAGGTTTGATGAGAATATTTGACTTCATTCATTTTGATAACAGTGAACACTTACTGTAGGGATTCTTTGGTGGTATCATTCCGTAGACAGCTTAAAAGAGGTGCAGACATATTTTCATTTACGAGAAACTGAAGTGTAATTAGATGGGATGGTTTTAACGTTACTTTTCTTTTAGAAGGATTAGAACAAAATTAATTCGTAATTACTAAATTAATAAAATATAACAATTCTGTTTTCTTTTAATTTTAACACAATGTAAATAATAATAAATGTGTATAAAAATAAAGATTATACTATTATTCACATTTTTATATTAAAACGAGGTTACAAAATATATAATAACATTTCAACCATTAAAACTGACATCTAAATTCATATTTGCTTTTGCTATTATCATATTTTTCATTTTCATATTTTTTTATTGACTCAAATGTTATTAGAATAAATATCTCTTTAACAAAATCTAAAGTTTAGATTTCAGAAAGAACTTCATCAAAATTTTAAATTTTAGTAATACTAGCTAACATCTAACATGAGATGTTAGTTAAAATTCTCTAAATCACAAATTTGTCAACTTTTTTACTCAATTCATCAATCTATAACATGGATGAATGCCAACAAACTTAAAACTCACATGAAAGATATGAAAAGAAAATATAACTTACACATATAAGAAATAGATGAAACTTCAAAGCATGACATTTTCATCCATACCAGGTTAATCTCTACATTCTTTTGGATGAACTTCAAGTTCTAATTAAAAATTTATAATAAAATATATGTTCCTAAAAAATATATTAATCTAAAGGAAATTTATTCCTTTCTCAATATAGTGTTCCATCTAGATAAAAAGAAATATAGTTGAATACACTTCAAAACAAAAAAATTAAAACTTTAAACTCTAAACATAAAAATTAATATTAACATTTTTAATAAGATTATCATATAAAAAAGAGTTATTATGACTCTCTTTACTAGAGTTCTTTCTTATGATAAATATTTATTTTTCTATCATAGAACATTTATCACGAGAAAGTCACTTATACAACTAGTGAAAGAAAGTATTCCGAGATTATTAATAAATAAATAAAACAATGACATACAACTTACTTAAAAATATTGCTAAAGAAATGAAGGAGATGTCGGTAGAAGAAAAGAGGCCTATGATGAAAGAAAGAAACAACCTTAGAAGAATGTTCTATAATGAATGAAAATGCAAATAAAAGTGATAGAAAGTTCACTACTTATATATCTCATTAAAAATTTGATACACAATTGATGTGATCATATCCCTGAAAGTCACATTTTTTCAAAGAGATAACATTTTGAAAATATAATAACAAAAATTCAATTATATTTTTATTTTATGATACTAAAATCTTGTTAAGAATCTTAAATGTAGTTTTTCAAACATTTCTTAAGTCATTAGTATGAAAACTTAATAAGAATATTTATATCATGACTTCATATTCATATAAAGATAAGAAGTTTTGAATTCTGGTACTAGAAAGTTTGAGCTTAAAGAATAAGATATATTTCAATAATATTTTTTAAGCTTGTTAAAACTATTTTAAAAAAAATTATATCTAAGTGAATTTAAATCTATTAATAGTCATTATCTACATAATAAAATAAATCTAAAATGGACACAATCATTCACATACTTAATAACATATTACATTTTTATTCTAAGTTAGAGAATTTATGTATTTCCATGCAAAATGAAGAACTAATCAGAAACTTTCTATTTATATATCTTATTTAAAAACCTTCTCATGCAATTGACATATCCATTTCTCCAAAAAGTTACATATGTAAAAAGAGATATAGCATTTTAAAACAACTCTCAAAAATTTAAACTACAAAAGTTTAATTATTTTCTCATTCTAAAAAGAGTTTGGAATGTTGTTTCAAGCTATAGAAGTTCGAATAACAATTCATCACTTTATGGCCATTTAAAGATTAAAAGTCTTAAATTTAATTATTAAATAAGTCTACCTTCAAAGATAAGATAGATTTCAATAATTTCAATAATTTTTTTAAGCTTACTAAAACTATTTTAAAAATCTCTAACTTTGTATCTATAGTTAATCTAACTTAAATTAAACCTAATAAAAAATCTTATATTGCATAACAAAGTAAAATATAAATTAGACAATCATTCGCATATTTTTCACATATTTAAGAATATATTTTTATTTTATTCTAAATTAGAGGATTTGTCTACTTTTATTTGATGTAATTATATTAGTTAGAATCAATTATTAATATAATGGAATTGATAATCATTTAAAGATAAGTCAACTAAATTTCCTATTCTATAAATATTCTTCCATATCTCATCAAAATAAAATTATTCTATCTTTTAAATCTACAATTGACTTAATCAAACTCAAAAATTCAACTTCAACAGCAACTAAACTAAATTAATCAAATTTATCTAATTTAAATATCAACGTTTAGTATTATATCTTAAGATTATATCTTTCGAGCCATATTTAAAGATTTTGTTTACATTCTAAGGAATAAAAACACTAATACGTACTAATCAGGAATCAAAGTGAAAAATATTAAACGACAAATACATAGAAAAAATAAATTGAAGTCCATATATAAAATAATTTTGCATTTAATAAATGTGGACAACTTGATTCAAACAAACATTTCCGAAATAGTTTATTTTCCAGTCTATGCAGTGGCTCCACCTCACATGCAGTTTGGTCATATGAATGTCAAATCATACACCACAATATTGCATAGTAAACAAACGTTATTAACATTTTTGTTAGTTTTATATTTAAAGTAAATTAAACTAAAAATTGTTAAAATATAAAAAAAGTTACACCAACTCTGTTTTTTCCGCGTTCATGATAAGACTCTTCCTCATATTATAGTTCTACACGTATCTCTCACTACACATGGACCCATAGACGCGTCACGTGCACCTCCCTCACAGGTTACTGCACCACGAACATGACAAACCAGAATCATTTTTTTAAAAAATTGATTACAATTAAATTTATAAATTAAATAAATCAATTATAATATATAAATCTATCGTGTCATGTTATATGGTCTCAAGCATTTAAATAAAACAAAATTTAAACATAGAAACGGCTTTACTATTTTTATTTTCTTAATCATAACTGTTGTGATGAGTTTTCTGATTGACGAGAATATTTTAAATTATTTATAGTTTGAATAATTACAGATTAATGTTAAGTGTAGTATATTGTGTTGCCCTGAACCTGAATTCGCACCGCAAGGCAAAGTAGTGGTTGGGAAGAAGGACAATTTGCTACCATGGGAATTTTTTTTTTTTTTTTTTATAATAATATTTTTATATTTATGATATTGTATTAATCTTTTAAAGTTTGCAATTATATTTTTAATTTCAAACAATGTATATTAAGAATTAGAAGTGATACCATCTGTAATAAAAAGAAGAATATATGATCAATTTGAATAAGGACAATAATAACCAGAGATCTAAAGTTAAAAGATATACAAAAAGAGTTATTGTTTTTAAATTTATATAAAATAACATGAAATAAAATTTCACAATTTGAAGCAAATTATTATCAACCGTATCGTAAATTAAAGGATTAAATCTTTTCGTATAAATGTTTTTTTTCCTTAAAAATACTTTTGAAGACAAATGTATTAAATTAAAATAGTAAAAGATAAATAATAACCAGAAAACTCATCATTATTAATAGTATTATACTTTATATAATGGTGAATTTTTGAGTTATTATAATGAACATATTGGGTAGAATTGGAATGTAATCCAAAATATCTATAAGTAAATTATATAAAAATTTGACATTATATTAGTCTCAAAATTTTAAGACGATGATAAGTTTATAGATCCTTTATCTTAATATTATTCATCATCTTCTTCATCTAATATCAAATTTTCAACTTTACATTTAAAGTTTTCATAATCCTATTATCTTTTATTATTCATTATAATTTACACATTGTAAGTGAGATCTGAAACAATTTACTTAATAAACAATGTCATTAGATAAAAAATATTAATTATACAGATGTTTTTACCTCTCATAATCATAATGTTGGTAGCCTTAGTGCCACTACTCCTTCGTCTTCCATCACCTCTTCTTTTTTTCGTTGTTAAAGGTCGATTATGGAGGACTTGAAGTTTGGGTCACGATGTTGGAGAAAGATTTACGAACATAAAAGATGTAATATATATATTCAACCCTTTTTAACTTAATTTGCATATTAAAACATATTTTTTTAATTTCTTTTATTCGGTGTTTCTTTTTAAAGGTTTGGAACTTTCTATTTTAATTATTAGTTTCATTTTCTTGCAGCACCAGATACCTCTCTATGTCTACTATTTGATTTTTCATTCTTCCATTTTATTTTTTATTTTAAGACGTAAACTTATTTCTATTGATTATATGGATACTACAAGTAAGAACGATTGAATAAGTTTTAATTAGTGTCTTTTTAATTATAATTTAAAAAATATTTAACAAATAATATTTATTAATTATAAACTTAGACTCTAACCTTGATTAAGAAGTACTTATTCAAAGTGTTTTCGAAATATTGAAAATAAAGAAATATATTACTTTTAATATAAAATTTTAAATCATTGAATTTGTAAATTCTTTTTATATATATTAGTAAACTTTTTTATTTATATTTAATATAAGACTTAAATTCACACTCAAATACTTAATTACATATCTTTAATTTTTTATTTTTTATTTCTCTCAACATCTATTTTTGTTTGTAGTTTTCTTTTTCTGTTAAAATTTGGATCTTTTGTGACATTTTAAAATTTTGTCATATAGTAAAGAGACCTCTTTATCTCAACCAGTTAAGAGAGAAATCTTTTAAATTTACCACTACTAACATTCACAAATTGATAAAGAATTAAAGGTTATTAATAGAAGTGTAAATATTAATGATGGATATTTCACCAATGATAATCCCTATACATGATACAAGTTCCCTTTATTTTAGGTATAATTTATCCTTCCACTGATCCATCAATATCTCTTCATGGCCAACACCCATCACACATAGCAAATAATGTGACCAACATGCAGATCATTCCTTCCTTAGATAATGCTCTGAAAAAGGTATTTAGATGCTAAATCAAGTTAGAGAACATGTGAAAGAACACATCAGCATCTTAAGAAAAGTTAATTTTCAACCAAGTTAGTCAAGATTTTTTCATCAAAATTAACAAAGATTATTTTTAATTGCAGTCGAAGGTTTTTTTTTCAATTAATATCAATTTAAACTATTTATTTAACAAATATATATTGAAATTCTTTATCTACTAACGTTAATTAAGATTTTTTCTTTATAAACATTGAAAGGGCTATTCTCTCATCAAAGTTGGCTATTATTTTTCTAGTATTATAATTTATTTTTTATTTAAAATTTTCTTATTGTTGTTGTAAATCATTATTACTTTTTTTAAAAAAATCTTAATATATATTGAGAAAGTTAATTGCTTTTAATTAACATCAATTAGTATTATTTTTTTGGTTCAATGCCTATTTCTTTTTCAATGACCCCAATGTTTATTAATATCGACTCGATTTCTCAGCTAAAAATAGCTAACAATAACTCGTTGGACAATAACATTAGAAAATAAGTTTGAACACTACATTAAAAACCATCAACCACCAATCTCCCCACATCATCCTCTACTTCCAAAAGTGTGTGAAAACTCAACTTAGTCAATGTTTTTTTAAGCAATATTCACATATTAATTTTTTATTTTTTTTAAATGATTTATAATCTAATCAAACAAAGAAAGAGTACTGATATCTTTTGATAGCAAATTTAATCATTTATAATATTTTAAAATAGTGTAAAAATTATAAAGGTAAAATTTAAAAATAAATGATGCTCAAGTGTGGGTAGATGGGGAGTAGGTGTGTGTAAAATCAATTTGTCAATATTTTTATAATGCTCATAACTAAGTTTGTTAATTTTGAAAAATGTAAAATCAAATCTATGGAATAACTTGGTCGAAAATGTAATCATTTATAAAATTTTAAAACTCTATAAAATATTATAAAAGCAAAAGAGGTTCAAATAATTTTGTTCAAAATGAGTTAAAAAAAAAATAAAAATATCTCTACCATAAAATCTACAAAAAGAGAATTTTAAAAAAAATAATGATATCATTACCATTACCGCAAAAATGATAAAGAAAATTGGTTATTTTATAAAGATTAATAAAAATAACGTTTAAGTATAATTATCTACCGTTAAACTCTTAAAATATTTTATAAATTTAAAAATAAAAATTAACAAAAAGAAGTAGGGCCAAGTAAACCATACTTATCCTCTGTCCTATCTTCGAAGGGATTTTATTTTAATAAATAAAGATCAGATGAAGACTTTTTATTTATAGGACTTGTTTTTTTTTTTTTTTTTTTTAACACCCATAGCGTAAATTCACTATTTTTTAAAACTTTTCTTGTACTACAAAATAAAAATAGTAGAAAAAGTGCGTTTTTCTCGTTTATCATAATTTTTTTTTATAAAAGTAGGGTAACATCACGACTGGACAGTCGGTCAAAAGTTTTATCACGTTATCTTGGAAGAATCTCAAATAGGTATGGAACGAGAAAGATCTAAAATAATTAACGTGTCAAAAATAATTTAGAAATTACTTTATTTTATTTTTATCGTAATTCCGTTAATTTAATCATGTCAAATAATTATCTAAATTTTAAATGTTTTTGATAGTCTAAAAGTTGTTTTGAAATATCTATGAATTATCGTCCAAATATGCAAATAGCTAATACATTTAAATTGTTGAAAACACTAAAAAAATAATATTTTTTATTTAAAGTATGAAATATTATCACAACGAGCAAATAGAACATATTAAAAATGTAATTTTTATCTATATATAACTAACTATTAAGGTTGTGAAAACGATTTCAATCAAGTAAAAAGTTTATCAAATTAACTTGAATCCAATATATGAGGAAGTCTAATTTTTATCACTTAAAGTTTTCTTTATTGGCAAAAAATATTATTATTGATAACTCAAATTAGATATGTGATTATTGAAATAATTGTTAGAGATTTAAAAAATAAATTTATACATACAATAACTCAGATATCATTTTATATTTCAATAATAAATGTAAGAACTTTTATTTGTATCATCTTATTCAGCATCTAAAAACAATCAATTTATCACATTTGAAAAAGTTGATTAAGTAAACAAATAATAAAAGAAAAAACAACGCATAGACACAAGTCAAGATTCTGAGTTAGATTTGAGTTGAGCCACATCCAGTAATTAGTAATATTGTTTTGTGACTGATGTAAAAGTTTCAGAAATTTTGTATTTATATATATTATGGAAAAGCTTCACAGATTAAACCAGTATCTGGTATTTAAATTGGAATGTGTTGATATAAAAATTCCACGTCAGAACAAACTAAAAGACGTGGAAGTTCTAAATTGTGGTTGCTATACGACAAATATCTGATTATGTTATTGTCACAAAAAATACTATATTATTATTACTGTTAGTTATACCATTATTTTTATTGTCATAAAAAATACCATTATTATTACCTGAATCCTATTGCACAGAGCTGACTATTGTCACGTTATTTAGATAACAGAAATCCAGTGTTTTATAATATACTAACAAGGTAGCAAGAAAGTTTTTGCAGGTAACCTATTATCCAAATGACAGATTGGTTTGTGCAGAACATGTCATATAATAAACTGCAGAAATAAAAACAGCACATGTTGGAGGGAGTTGAATGTAACTTCACACGCATATACCAGTAACCATTAACAACATTAAACATGCTTAGCATTCCATATATCAGTTTTTCCAAGCAGCGCTATTCTTCCTTGGCCATCTCAGTTGTATTCTCTGATACAGCCAAGCTAGGTGAAGCTATAAGCCTTTCCACTGGAACTTTCAACACATCACGGCGTACTCCCATATCAGACATCAACCTGCCAGCACAGTACATGCCAAAACCAACCAATGCCAAACCACTAAAACTGGTGGTCATGAAACGAAGCGGTGTGGAAACTACAGTACTAGCAGCAGCTATGTAAGATGCCAATTGTCCACTGCGACCAACACTGATGCTTGTGGACACAAGCAGACCTGTTTTGCAGTAAATTGCAAAGTCTTCACAGTTATTCTTGAAAAGATTGTAGCCACCAAACCCGTTTTCCAGAAGAAATGAAGATCGATGAAGGACATCTTCAGTTGGATCAGATGCAGCAAGAGTGCAGGTACCTCCTCGAGCTTTGGCTAGAAAAAATGCAGGTGATACCCCATACTCAAAGATATATAGATTACCACCAGAAAGAAAACAATCCAGACAGGAAGATAAGACACCGTCAGTCCTAGTTTGGTCACCACATCTTGGGCATGGAGTGTCAGAAGAATGAGTGGCAGATGAACTAAAGAGGAAATTGTCCAACGCAGTTCCTGTTCCAATTTCTTGACCTGCTCCTCTGGTAAAGTGGATCACCATTCCATTGCCAACATATATTCCTGGTATTTTGCATGAAAGTAATTGGCAAAAGCAAGATGAAAATTTCAATACCATACACAAACAAACAGAAATTGCAGGTTCTAAGATCAATTCAAGATCCCAAATTCAAAATAGAAACGGTTAAACATACAACAGGATCATACAACAGAGACCCCAAGTTTTCTTTAATACATCGCAAAAGAAAGAGTAGCACATTTACACATAAAAAAGCAAGTGAGCACACACAGCCTATAACTTCTCACCCCCACCTATCATTCCTTTTACAAAATATTAAGCAGCCTAGCAAAGCATTCAACCTCTACATGATATGTCCTCATTGACATATAATTTATCCCTTAATCTCAGTAGTTAAATAACTCATTCAGTTAGAAATGTTTATTCCAAATTAATCAAACATCAGATTCAATGTTATCTTACATAAGTAGCAAAAGAAAATTCAAATTTCAACTTATTTCATATGTCCAGTTGTAGAAGATACATATTTCCCTTGTATTTAGGGAACACCACAATAAAACTAAAAGGATTGAAGATTCACCCACAACTGACCACATAAATGAACAAGTTACACAATTCACCAAAGTAAATCAAAGAATTGTATAATTGATAAATAAAAAACTAATAGTTATAACTTTCAGTTTTGAATGTACAACGTACAGTTAGAACATAACCATGAAACATATCAGTGCTTATTTAGTTCAAATACCAATTGCAAGCCACATTAAAGTGGCTCTTAGAAGAAAACTAAGACGTTCAACAAACAAATAATTTCATAAGCGATAACTTTCTAAATCTTGAGACACCGCTAGTACTCCCAATCAGAACAGTGATAAGTGCATTAATGACGTGTAATTTCATAAAAACAAATCTACAAAACATCCCATAGCCATATCAACCCCATTCATGTGCTTCTTCTGTAAACAGAATGGTTAAAACTTTGGATGACAAAACTGAAGGGTTTAAATCATAGGCTCCCAAATCACACTCATACATAAATAATTGAACACAAGATTGCCAGTAATTTGGCAGTTGGCCTTGAATAAAGACCAAAACTACAAGAGTTACAGTACAACCCGTCTTCATCGCCAACCAACAGAAAAAGGCAAGAACCGACTCTGTCCCACTAGAATTCAGGAAAATTTAAAGGTTCAAAGACACAATCCTCACTGTTATCCCTTTATATCTCTCATGGTTTAATTTACCGTCAATTTTGTTTGATTCAGGAACATAGTTTGTGAATAGTAAAGCGACTAAACTTAAGCCTTAGTCCCAAAATAAATGGTGTGCTAGTCCTTCAGCATTCTGGATTTTATCTTTGGCAGAATATAGCTAGACCCTATTACATATTGTCAATGCCAATCCAGCACAAGACACCCTGTGAATCTACAATTCACAAGGTAAACTAAACAAACCCAACTCACATCCATTAGAGATTCCCAATGCAACAAAGAACAATAAAAATAAAAGAAAAACGAACAGTTGTAACCAACCTAGCAAGCCCAAAAGAAAAGAAATATGAATTGGGGCTGGAAGTTGATGACAACAAGCAAAGGAAAACACGAACAAAACTTAATTTAAAAGCGACAACATGAAAAGTCTCAAAATCTCTCTGAAGTATGAGAAAATACAGTGATGATATGGTGGATGTATGTGGATGAAACCCTAAAAAGATTATTAATTTTGAAAAAAATGAGAAAAAAAAAATTACGAAGAAGAGACCATGGTGCGCATAGACATAGGCTTGCCTCCAGGAGTAAATGTGATCACCGGGCTTCAGTTGTTGAGGGTCAATCATACTGGACAACACTCCCATCTTCCTCTCTCTCAATCAAACCCACCCAACTGAAATGGTGGGAAGAGAATCTCAGATCAATCCCTGTTTTGGAATATGATGATCTCTGTGTGTGTTTCTCTCTCTAACTCTAACTCTCTCTCTCTCTCTCTATATATATATATATAATATATAAAAGTATGGTCAATAACTTAATCAGGTGGGATACAAACAAAAGTGTTTCTTTTAAGATAATTGAAGTAACTTATTTTAAGATTTTTTTTAAGTTATAAAGTACAGTCTATTTCACTTACTTTATAATTTTTTTTTCTTTTTAATTAATTTTTATATTTTAATAATTTTTTAAGTTGTTTTTGTCAAGACAAATAATTAAGCTGCTACTTTTAATGTTTTTTGAGTTATGTTCTAACATAGAGTTCAAATTAAATAAAACATTATTATAAATTAAAAATCAAAGTTTGATCATATTGTGCTGTGTAAAACAATTGAATGTAAAAATAATTTAAATTAGAAAATAAAAATATAATTTATAACAATAAATAAAAATTTAATTTAATTATTATTTATTAGATAAACTCATTTAAATAATGACTTGTTGAAATTAAAAAATTGTATATAACTTAAAAAATAAATTGAAAAATTTATAAGAACTTAATTATTTTTAAAATTTCTAAAATTTTAATCATGTAATAATATTTTTTTAGAAAACATAAAGTACATTTATATTATAAAACTTGTGATTATATTATTTTGTATCTATCAAGTAGTTTATCAGTTAATTTTAGTAAACAATTCAAATTTTATAAGTTAAGTCATAAACTCATAATTTATAATTCAAGTTCAATAAGTTATCTTATAAACTCATAATTTATAAGTTATAAATTTAACTTTTCACTAGAAGATAACTCATTAGGTTATCAGTTACCTACTTATTTATAAATTATTTTTGTCAAATATATACTAACTATAGAACAAAATCTAATATATATTTTAAAATTTGCTTTTACTTTTTCAATTATAATTTTTAATAATTACTCTAATATTTGAATTTTCTTAAAAATAAGAACAATAAGGTAAAACACCCCCAATGCTTTTACTAATTAATATATAGAGAGTTAAACTATTGATTATCATTAAAAAAATATAGATGAAAACAAATATTTTTTCTCTTTTCCTTTAATATAAAATTAGTAATTTGAATTTAAAATAGAGTTTTGAATTATGAAATTTTAAATATTTTGTCACTAATTATGTAATACGAAATATAATTTTAATTTAAAATATACTTTGATGTATTTCACAAGAACTAAGTTCTTCTATTTAAACAATGGATAAAAGGTTTTTTAGTTAAGTAAGAAAATGTAGCATTACATCATAAAAGAAATTTGTCTAAAAACATGGAAGCCTAACAAAACCTAGTACAAAATTAGTTTGGAATGGTATTTTTTAATTTTCTTAAATTTAGTATAGAACTTTTTATGATAAACAATTTAGTCTGACTGGGGTCAATCCAATTTAGTATTATAAGTGTCATGCTAGGATTAATAGGATTACATATTAAATTGAATAAGTTATTGGAAGATGAGATGAGGTACAACTAAATAAAAGACATCAGTGAGAAATAATTATTAAATATAATATATTTAACTTTGTAATTGATAAGTTCTTAAAAAAAAAGTTTTAAATTATATGGCCTTTAAAGTAGTGCAGTCCTCATCAATATTTAAATTCCACTAACCTATTTAAATATATTACAACATTTAAGTATATCTAATAGAGAGTTTCAATGAAATTGGTGAGATGGTTAAATCATTTTAATAAGGATTATAAGGCTACAAAAATGATGTATTATCTAGTAATTAATAAAGACTAAAAGCCAAGCAACATTTGATACAAATAACAAGGAAAGATAAAATGAGAAAAAATTAATTTAAAATGAAGCAGGAAAAGAAAAGAAAAAAGAAAAAAAACATTCAATATGATAACTGATAAATCTTACCATTTTTTTTAGTAGAAGAATAATAAGTCACACATGCCAATTATTACTTAATTTTTTTTAGAAGACTGTAATATAGTCATTCCTATTTTTTTTCTTACAGTTTAATGTATACTTATTTCTTATACTTATATGCTATATTAATTTGTCATTTTCTTTTTCTTACATGTGTAAACTCTGTCTTGTTAAACTATTAAAATTTAAATTTAAGTATATAATAAATTGAAGGTCTAATAACTTTTTATTTTTTAATTATAATGATTTTTCATTTTCGTTTATTTTAATTTAATAATAATCAGCTTACAGAAATGTCATGATTATATTATTATTGCTCACTTTTAATTAACAAATCAACTTTAACTTATGTATTATTAGTTATGTCGCTTATTATGTACTAACATAGTTATTATAAATTTTAAAAAAATTATTATAACGACTTGTTGTGAAAATAGTGATATCAAATTTGAAAAGTTGGATAAAATTGAAACAAATCATTATATAAATAAAAGGAGAAAAGAAACTCTCAAACTTAAATTTAACTTAAACTTTAATGTAATAAAAAAATAAAATCGAGTTTTTATTTTAATATTTAATATTATAAGATTATGAAATTTTATTTATTTAATATTATTTATATATTACCTAATTATTATTATTGGATAGATGATGATTCAACCATAATTGGTTATTAAACATTCAACAAGTGTACAAATTCAATAAGGATTTACATTAAAAACATTGATATATTATTTTATTTAGTACAAATTCAATAAGGATTTACATTAAAAACATTGATATATTATTTTATTTAGCAAGAATTGCATTATACAAAACAACTGTAATTATTACTTGTTATATGTGTACTCAAATTTACTAGTTTTCTCTTTTATGTTTAGGGTTTTGAATATTTCTTTTTTGTAGTTTTATTTTTCAATTAAGAAAATAGAGAGTCGTTTTAACGGACTGATATTAGAGTTCTAGGTTTAGGTCAAAAATCCTTCTTCTTCATAGTCGCCGTAGCTGTTCAGTCGCCGTCGTCGTCAGTCGCCGCCTCCGCTGCACACTGCTGCACGCCGCCGTCTCCGCTGCCCGGTCCGCGCGCACGCCTTTGTAGTCGCTCCGCCTCTGTTGTTCGTCGCCAGCCACTCGCCGTCAACAACCGCCAGCCACTGCTGCCCGCCGCTCGCCGTTAATAGCCGCCGCTGCCCAGTCCGCGTACCACACTCATCCAACCACCGTAATCATGCGAGAAGCTACAGTTGTGGTTCTCCGCATTTTGTCATTTGTTTCGGTGTTTGATTGTTGGTTCGTGACTCCATATTTGGAAGAAAATGTCATCCAAATTTGATATTGAGAGGTTTGATGGGAAGACGAGTTTTGCACTTTGGCAAGTGCAGATGGCCGCCATATGTCCACCCTTGGCATCAAGGATGTCATCTATGGTAGAGAAGTCGATGTGAAAATGATGGATAAGAAGTAGAAGGAAATGAATGATAAGGCTCTTTCCACTATTCAGTTGTGTTTAAGTGATGCAACACTTAAAAAGGTTCTCTCGGAAACGACTGCTATGGGTTTGTGGAAGAAGTTGGAGGAGATGTATATGAAGAAGTCTTTAACAAATTGGTTTGGTTGCGGTTGAAGCTACGTCTCTACACTCTTCATATGGCCGAAGGTACATCTATTTCCGATCATATTGCGGAGTTTACCTCCATCTTGAATGATTTGGGAAAGTTAGATGTTAAGGTAGAGGATGAGGACCAAGCTTTGTTGTTGTTGTGTTCTTTGCCTACACAATATAAGTCGCTTAGGGACATGATGATTTATGGTAGGGAGAAAATTTCTCTTGAGGATGTGAAAGGTAACCTACAAACCAAATTACACTTGGATAATGAGATGACCAGTGTTGATAAAGGAAGTCAAGGTGTTGGTTTAGTGACCGAACGGGAGAGGTCTAAGGATAAAACCCCGATAGGAAGTAGAAGTCGGTCAAAGTCAAAACACAATAATCTTACATGTAATTATTGTAAGAAGAAGGGACACATAAAGACCAATTGTTTTATTTTGCAGAATAAACAAAAGGCTTGTGGAGGTGTTGCTTCAGAAGAGGTCAATGTGGCCAAGGATGATGACACATATGACGTTCTTTGTGTGGTTGATAATTGTGTCAATGATGAGAATGCTTGGATTATGGACTCGGGTACTTCTCAACACATGACTCCAAATAGGGATTGGTTTGAGACATATGAGCCTTCAAGTGGAAAGATTCTTATGGGAAATAATCATTTGTGAAAGGTTGCAGATGTAGGCTCTGTGAAGATTAAATTCCATGATGGAAAGATACGAAAGTTGATGGGTGTGAGACATATACCCAATTTGAGTAAGAATCTGATTTCTTTAGGGTTCCTTGAAGAGAAGGGATGTAAGTTTCAAAGTGATGGTGGAGTTCTTCGTGTTTCAAAGAGAGCTCTCACCATTATGAGAGGAAAGAGAAATCTCTATTTCTTGCAAGGGTCCACAGTCACAAGCTCGGTCTCCGTTGCGAGCTCGGATCCTACCTCGGATGTTGATGTTACGAAGTTGTGGCATATGAGGTTGGGACATATGAGCGAGCGGGGAATGACCATTTTGTGTAAGAGAGGCTTGTTGTGTGGTCAATGCACAAGTAGCTTGGAGTTTTGTGAGCATTGTGTATTTGGCAAGCAAAAGAGATTGAGCTTCTCAACGACCATTCACCGGACCAAGGAAATGCTAGATTACATCCATTCAGATCTTTGGGGACCTTCTCGTGTGCCATCAAAAGGTAATGGTTCTCGCTATATGCTTACTTTCATTGATGATTTTTCAAGAAAGGTTTGGGCTTATTTCTTGAAGGAGAAAAGTGAGGCCTTTAAAGTGTTCAAGGAATGGAAGACACTCTTGGAAAATCAGATTGGAAAAAGATCAAGAGGTTGAGGACTGATAATGGTTTAGAATTTTGTAACCACCAATTTGATGAGTTTTGTAAAGTCGAAGGAATTGCTAAGCACAAAACAGTGGTTAATACTCCACAACAAAATGGAGTTGCGGAAAGAATGAACCGTACATTGCTTGAAAGGGCTTGTTGCATGCTTTCCAACGAGGGTCTTGGCAAGGAGTTTTGGGCGGAAGCGATTAGCACGGGGTGTTATTTTGTGAATTGATCTCCCAACACTTCCATAGAGTGCAAAACACCCGAAGAAGTATGGTCGGGTAAGCCAGCTGATTATTCAAACTTGAGTGTGTTTGGTTGTCTTGCTTATGTTCATGAATGAAGGAAAGTTGGAGGCAAGAGCAAAGAAGGGCGTTTTTGTTGGGTATCCCATGAATGTGAAGGGGTACAAGGTGTGGTGTTCCGTATCTTCTAAATTTCTCATTTCAAGAGATGTCACTTTTGATGAGTCGGCTATGTTGAAATCTAAGGATGTTGTGCTCAAGTCGACCATTATGGAGAATGAGAAGATTGACAAGAAGGTGGAGTTTGAGGTGCCGGTCCAACAAAGTGATGAAGAAGAGACTATGCCACATGAAGATGCTCATCCGGAAGAACAAGAAGTTGAAGAGCAACCATATTTGTTGGCAAGACAACATGAAAGAAGAGAAATTAGAAAACCGGTGAGATATGCTGATTTTGCTTATTGTTTTGCAGTTGCCAAAGAGGTGGAGTATAATGAACCATCATCTTACAAAGAAGTTATTTCTTTCAAAAATACAACGGCTTGGGTTTCTGCCATGAATGAAGAACTTCAATCGTTGGAAAGAAATCACACTTGGACTTTTGTGAAGCCACCTAATAGTAAGAAGATTGTAGGTTGCAAGTGAGTCTTCAAGAAGAAGGTAGATGGTTCAAGACCAGAAAGTCTTCGGTATAAGGCAAGACTTGTGGCGAAGGGTTATAGTGAAGTTCAAGGTGTGGACTTTGATGAAGTATTTTCTCCTGTTGTCAAGCATACCTCCATTCGAGTTTTGCTCTCTTTAGTGACAATCAAGGATTTGGAGTTAGAGCAGTTGGATGTGAAAACTGCTTTCTTACATAGTGATTTAGAAGAACAAATTTACATGAAGCAACCAGAGGGTTTTGAAGTTGTGGGAAAGGAGAATCATGTATGTTTGTTGAAGTCACTCTATGGCCTCAAGCAATCACCTCGACAATGGTACAAGAAATTTGACTCATTCATGGTTAGTATAAATTTCTCCCGCTCTAATTATGATAGTTGTGTCTACTTCAAGAAGTCGAGTAGCGGAGAATTTATCTACTTGTTGCTCTATGTCGATGATATGTTGATTGCTGCTTCCAATATGGAAGAAATTGTAAGATTGAAAGAGCAACTTGGTTCGGCATTTGAGATGAAAGATTTAGGGGTCGCTAAAAGAATCCTTGGCATGGAAATATCAAGGGACCGACCCAATCAAAAACTCTTTCTCTCATAAAAGGAGTTTGCAGGAAAGGTAATCCGTCGTTTTGGCATAGAGAAAGCCAAGATTGTTTCCACCCCTCTTGCAACACATTTCAAGCTTTCAGCTGCTATGAGTCCTAAGTTCGAACATGATAAGAAGTATATGGAAAAGGTTTCATACTCAAGTGCAGTTGGGAGTCCTATGTACTTGATGGTGTGTACTAGACCCGACATAGCTCAAGTTGTTAGTGTGGTGAGTAGGTACCTTGCTTGTCCTAGAAGAGGACATTGGGAAGCAGTAAAATGGATCTTTCGCTACTTGAAAGGTACCATCAATGCTCATTTGGAGTTTAGAGGAAATGGGATACTAACAGGTTATGTGGATTCGGATTTTGGTGGTGATTTAGATAAGAAAAGGTCTTTGACAGGTTATGTTTTTACTCTTGGAGGGTGTGCAATTAGTTGGAAGTCAACACTTCAATCTATTGTTGCACTCTCTAGCACGGAAGCATAGTACATGGCAATCACAGAGGCTATTAAGGAGGCTATTTGGCTAAAGGCATTTCTTGGTGAGATTGCTTCTCTTGGTGATCCTATCATGGTATCTTGTGACAACCAAAGTGTCGTTCATTTGACAAATGACCGGATGTTCCATGAGAGAACTAAGCACATTGATATACGGTATCACTTTGTGCGTAATGTGATTTCTGAAGGTAATGTGCTTGTGAAGAAGATTAGCACCGAAGAGAATCCAGCTGATATGCTCACAAAGCCTCTTCCTATTGCAAAGTTTTGCTAAAAGACAATTTCAGTCTGTTGTTAGTTTGTTTTTGAGTTTGTTCTAGTTAATTTTCTGTGTATTTTCTAATTGTGCAATTCGCCTCAAGGTGGAAATTGTTATATGTTGATCCGAATTTACTAGTTTGCCCTTTTATGTTTAGGGTTTTGAATATTCTCTTTATATAGTTTCATTTTTCAATTGAGAAAATAGAGAGTCGTTTTAACATTACTGTTACACGAAAAGTAAATGGTAGGTAGTTATTATTGTTTTTTAACAAAAAAAAAATACATTATAGATTTTTTAAATTATTATTACCTAAAAGAATTATATTGTAAATGCTTTCCATTACTAAGTATTGACCAAATTACCTCAAAATGACTATAATATTAATATAATGTAATTTTAATCATAAATTTACTAAAAAAAGTTGACAATAGTATTATTAATTTTAAATCTTAAACATAAAACAATATTAGTTTATTAGAAGACTTAATTTGAAGTAGTATTTAAGTGAATGAAGTATAACATTGGAACCAACTTTTTCCTTATAGCAAACTCGACAATTCTCTACCCTCCATTTTTACATCATTTTCTGTGGCTGCTTTACTTTAGTTCACATTATGAAACTCATGCTACTCTTTTTCATATTAGGAATTTGTTCATATGGCATTAGATTGGTGAAAAAGTCTGTGCAAATTTTCCTGCCAGAATACTCTAGGCACTATATGCTTTTATTCATTGCCAGGAATTTAGAAAAGGATAACAAATCTTCTCTGCTATTCCTTTTTTTTTTTTTTTTAAATTAAGATCTATTGTGTAACGGGTTTTATTAGTGAATTAGTTCCCTACTCAAATAGATCAAGAATTTTCGAAGAGGTGTGATGACACACAACCGGTTGAAATTTAAATTTCATATTTCTTAAACCAGTATAAATTTGTTAGGGTGATACGATTTTATTACGAAAAACGTTATGAAAAAAAGTTAAAATTATGTTTCTATTACACCTATGTTTTGAGATCATGCTTCTTTTATATTATTTTGTTTAATTTATTGTCGTGGTTATACTTAATTAAATTAAAAGTGCTTGTGCATGAATGATGAGACTTTTCCATGATTTCAGTATTCATCCTATAAGCTTGGTTAATTATAATTAATTTTATTCAGTACATTTTTGTCAATTACAATTATTTCAGTGTAACATTTCAATTCTTGCAATTTCATTATTAGTTATTTTAATATTATTTTGTCAATTACAATTAATTTTACTTCGCATCCTTTATAAATTACAATTAATTTCATTAAACATTTCACTTCTAACAATTTCATTAATATTGATCTCCATTTTAAGGGATACTGATTTAATTATTAACAATTACAATTAATTTTACCTAACATGTTTGTTTATACTCATTTGAATATTGTTTCACCCAACAAATTTGGTCAATTACAATTAATTTCAATTCCCATTATTTCATCATCCATAGTAGTAATATTAAAATATTGCATGAGTTCAACCATTTCTGTTCTAATGTCTAATGTTAGTTACAATAGTCTAATGTCTAATGTCAGTTACAATAAATAAATAATTAAGCAAAATAATGCTGGAGAGACTATCCCAATGTTAACGCCTAGTTCATTTTCTGAAAATTTTCATTTATAGAATATGACACAAAAATTGCACCAATTAGATAATTTTGTCGGCATATTTACTCTACAAGGTTTTAACTTCCACAAGTTCGATGATTCAAAGATCAAGGAATGACTATATAGGTGTGTTTCTTTGGAGGAGTAGACTTTTGAGATAGAGAAAAAAAAAATGAATTTGAAAGAAAAAAGTGAGATTGTTTGGATTAAGAAAATGAAAATAAAAAGTGAAAGAAAATGAAAAGAAAATTTATAAAAAGTTAGTGTATGATGGTTGTAAATGATACAAAAAATTAATTATAAAAAGTTACAATTTTAGTCTTGTAGTTAAAATTAGTTTAAAATGAGATATGATTAGTTAATTATAGACTGAAATCTCATTTGATTCAAACATTACGTGTGCTAGATCTTTAAATTTAGTTAAAAAAAATACAAATTATGTATCACAATACACATCATTGTACCTTTTTATGTGTTGAAGATGACCACCAACACAACCCAACAATCAACACTAAAATCACAACACTCACTACTAAAATTGACTTCATGTGAAAGAGGCCAACATCTTTTCACATCAACCTTGGATGATTCAATAAACTCAATCCCTGAAAAAAAAGAAATTAAAACATGATCGATTATGGGAGACACACATAATCAATTATACTTGCAGAGGAACTACATAATCGATTATACTGAATCACATAATCAATTATTAGTTTATTTATCGATTATACATACCTTCATATATTAGATTTATGGAATGTGACTCTCTGTATGAACCCATGCACAGTGAAAAAAATGATGACACTTGAATAATTATAGATATGTTTAAGTGACTTTCTTAGATACTTTATTTATCCTCACTATTAAATCCGCATTCTCAAATCGTTAAATGTAGACAAAAACAAACAACTTAGTTAATCTTTTTTCTTTACTCATGAATAGGACTCACCCTGGAACAAGGAAAGCAGGACATGTGTGATAAATTTTTTAGCCTTAATATAGTTTTATGTAACGTAATATCTACTTACAAAACTTTTACTTATATGAAATGATTTTATAATTCTCATACTTCAATCAAGATTTTGTTTCATTGAGGTTATTCCTAAAATAGAAAAATACTTTTTTATTTATTTAATTTAAAATTTTGTTATACGAGCATAGTTTAATAAAATATTAAAAACATTCACATCTCAAACTTATACATTACACCGGATATACCCCTAAAATTTATCATACCAAATTGGTTGTTATAGCAAATTCAAGAGAAAAATCGTTTAAATTTGATAAGCTTTTAATTTTAGTCGTATATTATTTTCCATCTTGAACCGAAAGTTAATAGTCAACCTTTACATAAACGATCAATGTCAAAGGAATCACTTCCCTTAGAATAACTTAATTTCTTCTAAATATGCAGAAGCGTGTACTCATATATATTGAGCAACAGTTCAAATCAACTTATTTCATATAATTTATGTACAAGATAAAATAAGCTTAAAAAAAATCGGATATATAAAAATTGAAGTATGTAAGTTAATTTTTATTAATAGGATAAATTATATTTATATTACCCTCACTTCTTTTTGAATAAATGCATGGATTTTTACAGCACAGCTTGGGGATCAATCAAATGCTACATTAACAGTAACACTATTTCTAGCTTCCAGAACACATGTTACAAATTGGCACAAAGTTTGTCGTTAGTTTCTCACGAGACAGATATTTTGTCCTGAAAATCCCAACAATACTCTAAGAAATAATAACGATGTTTAAAGTGAAACAGACAATACAATATATATTGATTCAGATATGCAAGGTCGGAAAGTAGTGTTCAACAGAAGTAGTAAAGATGTGTAATAGTCTTCTTAACCGTGGGACCTGAGAGAATACATTTTAAAATTCTCAGTATTCAAGGGAGCCTATTGATGGAAGTCCAGAAACAATTTCATGGGAATCTGCACCAGTGCTATTCAGCCTCTGTCCTGAACTTGGACCAAGGGATTCTACCGCTTGTTCTCCCATTTTCTGGATATCTTCAGGTGAAAGTATTTTGATGTACCAAACATTATTGACAAATGATCTAGAAAAGGATATGCAGAAAATCCACACACCAGAAGGACAAAAAACAAATGTCAGCAAAACATGGACAAGTGAAACAAGTTAGCATGTTTGCATCAGAAGATGAATGCTTTAGTAAGTCTATTGATAATGCAAGTTGAAGTTGAACTTACTCCCACGGATCGTCTCCAAGGAGAAGAACATCGTTCTCCCTGTCGACGAATACAAGCTGCCAGCCTGATCTAAGAGGGTCTTCTAATTTTCCCTCAATACCAAACATCTGTGCCAACTCCTCCCTCAGCTCATGATAACTGCTGAACCGGGAGATGTCAAGTGAACGCCCTACAGACCCTGATTTGTAAACCTGTGAAAAGACAATATTTAAGTAAAAGAAGGGCTTCATTTTGCAAAAGACTAATATTTATGACTCAGACCTTGACAAATGTTCGTGTCTGGTTTTGAGGGTCAACTTGCCCTGCACTTCGCAACAACTCTGATGAATCTTGGACGCAAGGATATAGAGGAGCTTGGAATCCAGACTCCCCTAATGGCATTGCTGATGCATCAGTATCAGCTGAAGCGGTGGTATAACGAGGGACAGTGGTAGGAAGCAGAAGGCCAGATGAATCAATGTTGACACCAAATAGAATAGAATTTTGGGTGTCTGAGTTACAATGTGGTGACACCATTGCGGTATCTTTTCCAGAATATTGCACATGTGGCATTGAGTTGCCAAAAGTATTGACCTGCAATGGTGTAAACTTAGGGGCCCATGATTGTTGGGGTAGCTGTTCAGTCAGCATTGACTGACCACTTCTGGATAAATTCAAGAGACTACCACTCCCTTCAGGACAAAGTGAACTCATCATATTCTGTCCTGGTGAAACCGTAGCAGGGAACTTCATGCTTGAATCTAAGAAATCTGGTTTTGAATAAGATGGTGAAGGTAAACCAGAGTGTTGCCTTTGATGGAGCTGATCACTTTGAAGTAAAACCGTATCTTGATAAGTGTGCTGCTGCTGTGTTTGGTCTTCGCGATTGTGTGATTTCTGAAGGAGATGCTGAGACAGGTTCTCTGCCAATACTTGGGCTTGTGGCTGTAGGATATTGTTAGAAGATACGGGTTGCTGAATTGCTTGTGGTTGCTGAAGCTGCAAAGAAGGATTGGGGTTTCCTGATTGTTGAAGATAATTGAAAGGCTGTTGAAAATTCATCATTTGTTGTCTCATTAGATCTCCACTCCCTATGTTCTGCAAACCAGATGCAAACATGGCCTGGTACTGCTGATTATGATCGTTTCCAAGCAAAGTTGGATCCATTCTCTGCTGCATCCATGGCAACAAACCAGACCCTTGAAAACTCAGGGAATTTAGACCTTGGTCTCCAGGTCCACCCCTCAGCCACATCAGCCCATTCGTCGCTTCATCTCTGCCATCTGTAACAATATCCTTTGTAAAGAAAGGAGACAAAAAAGTGCCCTCAAAACCACCATGGCCACTTATTATAATGATGGGGTAGGAGACACTGACAGCAGATAAAATGTAAATGGAAACAAGGAAACTGATCCCTACTTTTTTGGACATGAAAAATGGATCACCAACCAATAATAAAACCTTGTGTAGCAAACTAGATTTACATTTATAAATGTAAATCTTTCACGAGTTTCATCCAATCATAGCATTAGTGTCATCATAACGTTGATTCTATGATGTACTTCACATATAAAAGGAAGATTAGAAGTGAAAAATGGTATTGAGGCAGAAATGTACCATGAAAAGAAGAGGTGCCAGGATGCCATGGCCGTTTCAATCTGAGAGGAAATAGTGATGGATACATTGGAAATGTTGTTAAAGGCTCAATTTCCCACAATGATACTCGTGGCTGCCTCTCTCCTGCTGTTGATTCATCCCAGCCAACCTACTCATACAGATAAAACAGTTAAAACCTTGTAGCAGCAGTCACATAGGAACAAAGTGTATTGCAACTACAAAATAATTATGTGACAGAGACATTGGAGGACCACACAATGTTTACCCTCTTAATAGTCCAGCATTTATAATTGCACAATGGGCATTTTCATATAAACGCTATTCAATCATATTCATTACACTGAAGATTTTACCTTAACAGACCGCCAATGAGAATTCGGCCAACGAACTGGATCCAGGTCACTTATGCCAGTTATTGTACCCATGTACCTGCAAAACGAAGGTGGCTCGTGCATAAGTAAAGGAAAAGCATAGGTAAAATGTACAATACCCTACCAAAGAATAGCACTTTCCACTCCATCAGATTGCAACTGCTAACTCTTTTCTCTTGAAAGCAAAATTTAAAAACGTTTAAAAAAATTCGCAGCTTATTATTACCAAATTACTCTGGAAACTGGTAAATCTATTTTATAAATATAGATCCATTTACCAATAAACAATCCACCTTATACAGTATAGATGCAGATGCCGCACCAACCTTGTCAAAGCTATGTTATTTTAAAAGACAGGTTCTGTTACAGATGTCACAGATGTTTATGATTATACCTTGCAAAATACAATTATCCGATCTAAGAAGTGGAAGAAATATCTAAACAATTTATAGAGTAAGAAAAATCAATATACCCTGAAGAAAAAACTTGATGGCTAAAATTACCTGCGGACACTTGATTCTTCAGTCTCGAAAAGCATCCTGAAACGCATACCAACAGACACTCGTGTATGGTACACAGCTTTGATATATTTTGAAAGTGGTATGACAAACTCGGATGGACTAGCCCTGTCCATGATATAGGTGTCAAAACAAGCATTATAATTTCTAATAAATATCAGATTCACAAACGGATTTGTAGATAATAAATACAACCTTGGATTATAGAACACTGTAAAGCAGCTATTAGTTGCTGCAGCATGAGCAGCAGCTGCAAGAAGCCCAATGTGCATACTATCACTGGATAGAACTGAAGATGGCATGACAGTTTGTGGTCGATTGGCCCTTCGTATTCCCAAAAGAAGCTGATTCTTTTCGTTCCTAACAATGTGTAAAAAATAAATAAGCAGTTTGCACAATCCAAGGGTGAGAAAAAAGTAACACAAATGAAATAAATACCATATGAAAAGCACAGAATCCCCAGCAACTAGTCTTTTGGCACTAACAAATACACTCCAGCCAGTCGTAAGAAGGTGTCGTTTTGGCTGTCCTGGAATGATAAGCAAGATATAACTAGATTAACAATGTTTTGTCAGATATAAGGGTTTGAATTAAGCTTATTAATGTATTCAAAGCACCTTACAATCATTTCTAAAGAAAGAATTTGTAAAAGGGTATTTTTACCCAGAAATAATTAAAAAAATGCAATAAGTAGTATGATTAACAATGATCCTCGCAAACAAGCTCCAACTTAATAAAAAATTCACCATGGCAAATTTTTCTAGGTCTAAAGCTGGTGGTGTTTCCAATAAAACAGAAACATCAAACGTTAAGGAAAGTCAGTAGTTATTACATCAAATAGGTTTGTCTATCTTTCTGAAATAGCAAATCACAAGCTACAAAATATTGTAAAACGACTGATAGAGATATGTTAGCCTAACAAATTAAAAAACAAGAGCCACACACATCACAGGCAAAGGCTCGGTGGAAGACTGAAGACCTCAATTTTGGAACTTCCTTTGAAGAAGCTGATGTTCATCATCAAAAGGTAAAATGCAGCTGGCTTGCCATGTATGTAATACAGTCAGCTTTGCAAGTTACATTAAATTTTATGCCATTGAACTAATTGTACAATAAACGGATTCGCTAGCATACATGTGTTCGTCATAGCAAATGTTTGATATGCTGTTCCATTTGTGTAACCTATAATATTGCAGGACATTATGCAAAAGACAATGCAGATTTCACCAAACATAATCAATTTTTTGGCCTCACATTCAGAATTCAAGGATTATTAGCCAATGTAATGTAAGGTTAGCCCAAGGGGTAAAGCAAGAAACTTAACATTGGTGTGTTTTATATATGCTGGACAGAGTGTTTTACTCCATAAAGATTTGAATAAGTCCCTTCATTTATTACTGAAAGATAGACTTCCTTAAAAGACCCAGTATATTTCCTATGGGATATAATACACATTCAAACAATTAAGTTGTTTATACTTTCTTCAATTAAGTAGTGAAACTGAACAGCCACAAGAGACTGTAATTTCTTATCCATGCTGAGATCACTTAATTTTGGGTATACTTCATATTCCTCACGGGAGTTACACAATACATCAGACAACTGCACCACCTATTGGAGACAGTTCAAATGATATTTGATATCATTGACAATAACTATTATTGGCGATAGTCAGGATTTTGTGATAACGCTAATTATTTGCAAGTTGATATCTTGATATTAAATAATTTCAAAGCTAATGAATTTGCTATACACAATTACAAATGAAAAGAGGAGAAAAAATAGCTAACAAGTGGTAAGCTCTATATATTTAATGCACGTACAAGAAGGAGATCCCCCAGATCTTGAAGTCAATTAAGATAGGCAAGAAACTGGTAACCACTAAGTTGCAGGCGTTACAAGTCATAACTCAAGTAAGGTGACACCTCATAAGATAAAAAACAAGTTTTTGACAACATAACAGAGCCCATCCACTGAATCACTGCTCCAACATTAAAATAAAAGAGATTGTACATCACTCAAATGACCAACAGCAACTTGGCAAAAGACACAGCCACAGATACTCTTATGCTGACCAGCCAAGAGGCCCTAGGAAATCATCACCTGCTCCACTGCCAAGTTGACTGCTTTTCAGTTGACAAACTAAATATTGTCTTAGTCAAGTACAAACTACCATAGAAGCGTCAACAAATTGACCATCAAGACACTCAACCAGAAGCACCTCCAAACCAAATCAAATCTCAAAATCAAGCACCTAAAGTTCACAACTGAATCTGAGTGTTAGGCAAAAGGAATGGAAAGATTTGGAGAAGCCATCCTTGGATTGGGTTCTTTATACTTTGAGAGGGTTTTATGGGTTTTATGTTTCACAAATGGACCACTAAGCCAGCATGATAACATCAATCTTGTGCAATCTCTCACAAAATTGAGCACAAGCGGGATCAGCATCGAAGCAGAGTGCAATCATCACAATGCATGGATAATTTTAACTTCCTTTGATTGATGTCAGAGATGGTCAGAGCAGTTTTCATAAGCAGTACACTAGAGATTTCGTAAGTATCAAGAAAGCACGACTCTATAGATATAATTGATGAATGGTATGTTTCCACAGCTACAAAGATATTATAATATATAAAAGCTAAAGCTTGGACAATGGAATAGGGATGGTTATGAAACTGCCATATCAGCTTTCTCCGTCTTACTTTTAGGCTGCATCCTGAAAATTCAAGTGTTCATATTCTCAGCTTCTCTTTTGCTGTCTTTTTAACTCTTCTTACCATTGTTTCTACACAAATTTAAATATTCTTTCCATCACAGTTAACTCTACCAATCTAACACTGTTATCTCACTCTAACTTTAATCTTACAAATGTCTTTTCCATGGTTACAAATTTAGAATCTTTCAATTCACATTGCAAATCCTACAATTTGATACCATTATCATATCATCAGATGAATCTCAAATTATTTTACATTTAACAATGCACGAATGAATATGTACAATTTTGTATCATCAATAGAATCATAAGATTTAGTAAGTCTTAAAAGTTAAAATTGTTAAATGAAAGGAATTGAAGTAGTACTTGTTAAATTATCCTATATTATTATTCCATTACTTTCTTTGTCACCCACTTATTCAATGCATGTGCTCAAGGTATTCTATTGGTTCATTTCCATTCTCTTAAGATACGGGCTTTCGAATAACAAATAAGTTGGTGTTATAATACTTAAGGTTAAGATGTTTTTATCTATTTCAAGTTTAAAATTATTACATTGAACACTATATTGTCTTCACAGACAGTTATGGTTAAGATTCAAAGTCATTTGACATAAATATTTGTAGGCTAAAATATGTTTTTAGACCCTACAAAAATATGTGAGTTTTGATTTAGTCCCTATAAAAAAATTTCTCTAGTTTTGGTCCCTCTAAAATTGTGAATCACCACTATTAATCCCTAGTATTATATGACACTAATTAGCCGCTTATGTTTGAACAAATAATTAAGTGACCATTCTAAATGACAAATATTAATGTTGTAACATAATGTTAACACGTGACATATAAAAAAAAAAAAAAAAATAAAAAAATACAAAAAAAAAAAAAAAAAAACTCAAAAGATCCATAAAACAAATATTATTCATCTATCTTAAAATGAATATTAGGGCCAAAAAACCGTGATTTGAAATCTTCGCGGGATGAAAATCATCGAAAAATATTTCCTAAGCCAAAACCAAAACTCTACACATTTTATAAGAACAAAAAAGGGTTATTTCAAATTTTATAAAAATGAAAAATAGATAAAGTTTTATAGGGATCAAAACGCAAAACATACTAATTAGCTTAAAACAAAATTACCTTACTGATTCACGATTTGAATCTCTATTAGGTTTGCTTGGTCTCTGAACTACTTAATTAACCATCTTACCTTTTTTTTTTTTGCTAATTACTCTTCTTACCGAGTGTCTACTAATAAAAGATTTAAATAGCCACAACCTTCATGTGATATAGTAATAATATACTTTTTATAACAATTTGATAAATATGTACTTTTATTTGCAACATGTTGCTTTGTATATTTTTTCCAAACTGCCATCTTTAACATGATATTATCTCTATGCTTATAGTGTCACACGTAATGCTCAAGCTTAATAATTTAGGAAAAAGTTGAAGAAGCTCTCGATCAGGTAAAATCATAATTTTTTTTTTTTTGGTGCAAACATAATAACAACACATTAGCAGCATCGATTATGATTGTCTGTATACCTAATTAGCTAATTTCTTTATACTTGGATAAAAAAGAAGTTAGTGAATGACATTTTACACATTACATTTAATATCTTTCACAATTTAAAGGGACCTGTTCATACATCTAATTCACAAAAATTCTTCAAATTTACAGTGAGATTGCTGCATCAGTTTTTCGGTAATCAGGGTTTCTTTTGAAGGGATCAAGGTAAAGTCCCAAACACAAGAGAAAAGTTAATTTTCCATTGAACATGTCGAGTTGACAACACTCCATCCCCATCTTCTCCAATTGTTTACAACATTATTATAAGATAGCCAGATACTTCTTGAATAGTAAATTTTAGTGTCAAAAGTTCCCATTGTAATGTACTATAAGTAGTTTATGAGTGAATTAAAATATGACTAAAGCATCAGTCTTATTAAGGTTCCTAAAAGTATGTAAAAAGGATTATTTAAAAGCTTAAAAAATAATGAGAACATTTATCTACTAATTCTCCTAGCATTCCAAGGGGAAAAACTATTCAGAAGTTGGATTGGATTTTTCCAGGGTTGTAAACTACTTAAATATTCATCCTTCGTTTTAAATGATCCACTTTGAAAATAACATTTCAATTCAACCCCTTAGACCAAAGAACAAGAACCTTTCAATCCATTCAAAATTACAGATGTTAATTTCAAACCGTATTTCTGTAGGGAGAAATGTAAGAAGAGTTAGATTCATTATGTATTCAGGTGAGATCCAGCATGTAAGGATAGATGAGAATAGAAGTAATTAATGCTTCCTTGATTTTCTACATTGGCAAATGTTTTGATACAAACTTCTAGAGTGACAGATAATACGATAAAGAGGGAGCAATAACAAAGGAACATAAGGAGGCAGGGCACAAAGAACTATCATACAACAATATCTAGTTACCCTAATGTAGTAATGCAATAAATACATTTCATTCCCATTAATTACTACTTTAGCATACAGAAAAGATTTCAATTTTTGTACAGTGATAGTTTTTCTGGTAATGCAAAGTGCTAAATCACGGTCTGGATATGCTGGATGCATAAAATAGCAGATCATTACAATCGATAGAACAGATAATCTTATTATAATCCTCTTCCACTTAGTGGAACTCGTCCTATAAAATGCAAGATAATGAGAATTTAAACAACAAAGAAATAAAACCTTACCCCGAAAAATATGTCGGAACTTCCACTCAACATCATGGAGATCCCTAGCAATTAGTTCTTGAGCAGGTGGTTGCTGTGAGAAATCCTGTACACAGAAAGAAGAGAAATATATCTATGTCTAACCAGAATTGACACACAAAGGGAAAATATGAACACAACCAGTGGAGGGAAAACTTTCTCAGCTGCACGACGAGGAACAGAGAACCCTCCATGCGTGCTGGTGTCACTTGCGGTTAATGTCTTGCAAAAATAATTTGAAGGCTGCTTACTTGGAATGCCCAACTCCATGGGAAGAAACGTATCCTTCTGCTCTTGCTACACATAAGATTGAAGACAAATTTTTCAATTCCATGTACAAGAAATATTCCTATCATCAATACACCAAAGCTTCAATAGAGCAACAAGATACCGGAGTCAATGGCTGCAGCGTCATTTGAGCATACACTTCATCTGTTTCAACGTCTGCCTGAAAATCAAGACACCCTCTAGTTGACTGAGTCTACTCTAGTGGGAGGTAGAAGTAACTCAACTATCATAGCAAGCAACACGGAAGGTATAATACCCACATGCATTGTAACATTGTGAAGTTGGCAAATCAACTGGGGTGGCAAACTCGGGTAATTGGGTATGTGACCATCCACTTCTCGGTTAGTTGTGGCAGCAACCTAAAACCATTGTTGAGAACATGTTCAGTACAATCTCCATTCATCAAAATCCACCACAAGTGGATTGAATAGCTTCCATTCTCAAAATTGGAAGAAAGTTATTCATCCTCATAGCCAGTAAAGTAGACAAAAACAAGCAGTAGAGTAGGGACTAGAGTGAAAAAGCACCTGCTCGCTATGACCTTGAGGGAAATAGACCACACGAGTCCCTGCAGTTGGTAGGGACACCAAGGGACCCGCGCAAGCATGCCATAGCTCTGAATTCAAACACTTCTTCTCCCCTCCTATCATCATTCCACATATCAAATTATCTCCAAAAAGAACATTGAAAATCAAAAGAAACCAAAAAAAAAAAAAGGAAAGAACACTCAGAACTCACAAGGCAACGTTGAAGCAAATACAAAAGGGTTTTTGAAAGGGACCCCTACTAAGGCTAATACTGATACTAATACTAATCATTTATATTTGGAGTTCACCCTAAACAAGAGCTCAGAATAGGGAGCTAAATAATTTTATTTTTACCAAAAAGAAAAGTGAAAAGAGAGAAAATTGAGTGAATGGATACCTTCATGTCCCTGCTGACCCAACCCTGATGTTGAAAGCTTCATCTCAAGCTTTCCCTTTTTTCCTCCTTTTGAAGACACAGTATTCAGCAATCACAGAAACACATGGAACCCTAGCTCAGAGCCTCCCTCCTCAATTTCCCCAAACCCATTATTATTAAAATTATCATTATTGCACTCCCCCATGTTCCCGTCCCACTTGCCAATGCACTCCATGTCCACAAAAAACCCAACTTCCCAAAATCAAACACACCCCAAAACCCCTTCAAAGGGATCCATAAAGCTCCACATGCTCATAATCCCCAAAACCCCCGCCAACCAAAGCAAAGAAGAAAAAACCCAGAAAAGAAAAACATCAAGCAAACCCAGCCACCACGACCCAATTGGAACCGCACAACAACCCCGAGCGTGGCACGTTCTCCGAGATCGCCATGACCGAAACTGAACAATAAGAAAGCAAAAATGAACAAGAAATATCAAAAGTTGAAGAAGGAAGGAGCCAGAACAAGTGAGTGTATGAGGAAGTAAAGGCCCTCCTTTGTGGCCTATCGCTTTCGGATTGAGACCCGAGTGAGGATTTTTGGGTTTGAAACGCACAGTGAGTAGAGAGAGAGAGAGAGGGGGAGAGCGTAAAGGAAGGGTCTTTGCCATATATAAGGGGGTCCCGACCAAGCTGGACATGGGTGCAGAGGAGAGAGAAAGTTAGAGGAGAGAGAAGATGTTCGACAAAGAGAATCAGAACCGTTGGATGATCCGTACATTTGAATCGTGGCCGTTGGTTTGGAGCTGATGTGACTGCAGGCATGTGCCACCATCCTTCAGTGGTCGTTGTCAGAGTACGGAGTTTTGAGAAGGAAAATATATTGCCATAAATAATAATAGTGATAATAAACTGTTTTTTAAACAATCAAAATAAAAATATCTATTAAATGAAAGTGAGGTTTGTGTCGTGTGTGTGATAGAGAGAGAGAAAGCGTGCTACCCAAATGGATGAGCAGAGAAAGAAAGAAAATTGTGTGTGTGAGGCGTAATAAGTAGCAAGAAAAAGTTAAAAGCAAAGAGATTGTCATTGATGGTTGTGTATTCCTACTACCACTTTTTCTCCTTCTCTCTCTTCCAACTTTCGTCCAAATCAGATACACCAATGAACCATCATAAGTGGTATTTAATGTTTTTGGTCTCAATTTTTGGTTAAAGTGTTGAGAATTGAGATATTATTTGGAGTGCCAAAGAGAAAGAGAGAGAGAAAATTGTGAGAATTATTAAATATTAATTATTGACTTGGTGTGTCAGTGTGAGTCAGTGTCTCAATGTGGTAAATGGTTTTGAGTTCTCTAAATTGACTGTGGGATACTTTTTAAGATATTCAATTAGATATGGTAACTGTGTGAAGAAGATGTGGAGATGGGAGATCCAATATTTTCTGTCTCCATTTTTTTCTTTTGGGGTAAACAAAATATCAAGTTTAAAGATAAATTTTTAAGATATTTCTGGATGTTATATGATACATGTGTTCACTTAATAGTTCTTTTAGAATATATTAAATACATTTTTATTTTTCATTTTTTTTAAAAGTTAGTCTACTACAGAAATGGTCTAAAATTATAATTAGTTCAAAAAATCAATGAAAAAATAATAAAAGTGTAAAGAAAAAATCACAAAACAAATTATAAGTTTAAAAGCAATTCAAGTCAAACATTTATATTCCAGTTGAATAAAGAAAGTTTGGTTCATGTAAAAGAAAAACAAAATCATTGGAAGCAAAAGATTCTAGTACGATGAATAACGGAGTGATGAAGAATAAAATATATTATATTTGTATCATATTGATTTGTATCCTTAAAATGAGCATTTTAGTTCCTGTTAATGGCAAGCTTAATGATGTTGCTAGCAATTATAAAAGTCACCACGATAATAACGAATAGTCAATTTAAAAATGTATTCCAAATATAATAAAGCTTGAAAATAAGCTAAAGTATTCGCTAAATATATTACTATTGCCCTAAAGTTTAATTATGAATAAAGATTTTAATTAAAATGTTCTAAAATGTGTTTTTTCACATTGTCATCAATCACATGTATTCTAAAAACTTTCTAAAGATTTAAACCTAATAATTTATGTTGACTCTAATAAACTCTTTTTATGAAAAGTTTAATCTTTAATTAAGTATTAAAAATTGATTTAAATCACAGTTCAAAAGTTAATATTATAACTAATTTTTTATTCGGTATATTAGATTTCAAACGTAAAATTGAAGTTGTTCAAACTTAAATATAAATCACAACCTCTAACCATGAAAAAATAAAGAATTATAAAAAATAATTGATTATATTCATATGACAAATTTCAGTTAATTTATTCTAATTGTTTAACTGAAGATTATATATTTGTCCCAAAGTCCGGACAAAATCTCCTCCCATTTTGCCATTACATACCATAATAGAGCATATATATATATATATATATATATATATATATATATATATATATATATATATATATATATATATATATAGTAATATACAGCAACAAAAATAACCCTTTTATATATACAACTACCACCCACACTTTCATCAAGTCATCACTGCATAGGTCACACCTTCACTTATGTAGTAAAGAGTAAAGGCTCATATCATAATGAAAATTTCTAACTTTAAATATTAACCAACCTTGACAAGGTTTTCCTCAATAATTTTTTTATAATTATTTTTTACAAAAATTATTTACTTATTATTAAATCTGTTTTTTAAAAAATATTAAAATAATACGTTAATTCCCCTACTATAAAAAAAATACATTTTATAAATACACTTTAGTAATAGATGTAATATGAAACACATTGTCAAACAAATGTAATAAATGTAAATATGATAATGACTTTAAATATTAACAAGATGTAAAAGTGAATTGAAAAAAACTAAATGAGAAAAGTGAATAAGAACGTATTAAATAGATTAATGTAATAATTTATATAATATTTCTTGTATGTTTAATAAAGTTATTTTGAAAAGCAAATATTACAGGACAATAATCATTGTAATATATACATATGTCTCTTCTTTTACATTAGTTTATCTTTTAATTGGTATAAAATTGATGATATTACATCAATTTATATATCAATCAATATAATATATATTACATTTTTAAAAGCAGTTTCATTATATTTATTCGTTTCCCAACCTATAATTTTAAATAAAAAGATATATCCGGATAATAAGAAAATAATTTTCTATTTATCTAGACTTACAAATAACAAAATTTGTCCAAAAATAAAGTTAAATACATGAATATAAGCATTAAAAAAAAAGTAACCATGACTATTAATAAAAAAAATAGATTAGGTATTTTACAAGACAATGTTCAAGTATCGCACGTAACTTTAAATTATAACAATTACTAATTTCTAATTCATAAAAAATATTTTTTCAATCATAACGAATTTCTTCAATTATGTATGTGTCCAGTGAATCATAATCTGAAAAAGTTAAAATACAAAATAAATATTAGTCTTTATAATAACATATATGAAACATCTAATCAATTTTCTTAGAGTATTTATTCAAATATCTATTCTCAAGAATAAGCAAGATTGACACTTTGAAATATATTACATCAGTTACAAAAGAATTGATATATAAACATGTTTTTATAACAATTGTCATTGTGTTTTCTCTCACAATGGTTGTCTATCAACCAAAGTAATATCTTAATGTTGGGAGTTCATTTCACATTAGTGTTCTAAAATGGAGGTTGAATAAAACTTTTTAATTTATTTGCAAAGCTAGTTGAAAATAGATATAGCTAAATGTTCTAATGACCATCATTTATTTATTTTTATTTTTTAAAATACTTGCATAAACATTCTTAAAAGAATGATAAACATAAGTATATATGTAATAAAAAAATGTAATGAAGACTTATTTTATACTAGTTCATTGAATTTGAATTATATTCATTTTTCCTTCAAAAAGAAAATCTTAAAGAGTTTCACTAAAATTAAAGAATTACAAAAAATATTTTCATTGACTAACATGAACACACAAAACCACTTATGAATATACCATCTACCTTCACATAATTTTTAAAAAAAGTATTTTTTAACACTGAGTTACTATTGATATTTACGAGTATTTTTAAACTATCATTCATAGCTTACAGAAAATATATGTGTCTAAAATAAAATACTTTCGAATCTCATAAAAAGATACACAATACATGTTTTACTTAACTAGAATAATTTTACTAAGTAAATAGTTTATAATTATCTCTCACTTAAGACTATCATCTATCAAATAAACTAATGTAATTTAATAGAAGGACTAAGAGAATATTCATAAAGAATGCACACAAAGTTTATGTATAATCAATTCAAATAAGTTTACTTTGTATAGTGCAACAACTTACTATATGGGTTTTGAAATATGATTGTTATATGATTTTTGAATTATGATTGTTACAAATTTTGTGTCTTGTATTAGATTGACATATTTATCACTACAAGAAAAAAGTTATTTAGAGACCGATATTTAGCTACTAAATGAAATGGTTGCTAATTGTGACTAAAATAGTCACCAAATTAAATTTTGGCTGTTAAATAACTACAAAATAGAAGTAATGATTAAATTTAGTGACCAATTAAGTCAAATAATTGGTATCTAAGATTAGTTACCAAAGTTTTAGTGACCTATGCCATTAGATTCTAAATTGGTATCTAATTATGTTAGAGACTAATTTAGAATCTAATGGTATAGGTCATTAAAACCTCGGTAATTAATGTTAAATACCAATTATTTGACTTAATTGGTCACTAAATTCAATCATTACTCATATTTTATAGTTATTTAGCAACCAAAATCTAATTTGGTGACTATTTTAGTCACAATTAGTAACCATTTCATTTGGTAGCTAAAAATTAGTCTCTAAATAACATTTTTCTTATAGTGTATATACAACATTCAATCTTTTATTTTGTGTTTTCTCTTTTGAACACCTTTTTCTCATATAAGAAACTCATTTCTAATATTGAAATTTTATATGTTTAAACTCTAAAAAAGTTATTGTGTCAATTTCATTTTTAGTTAACTTTGTTTTTATAAGATAGTTTGAATATTACATTTGAATAGATCTTTAGTTTGACTTCTTGCTGCTTCTTGTGTACTTTGTATGTAGTAATTTAAACTTATTCATATTCATGACACCATGATTATAAATAATTTTGTATCCAATAAAAGGGTTTTTGATAGGTTATCTTTTGTTTTCATAATAAACTTAAGGAAAACTTTAATTTATCAAAATTTAATATTATCTATTAAAATTAAAACATTAAAAATGTTTAAATATTTGATACAATCCAGCTAGGCTATTCGAACTAAACTAAGTAGATTGTTCAAGTTTAATAAGTATATGTATGTAAACTCTAAAAGACAAACCAATCTTTCAAAATACTACTAAATATTAGATTTCAATTAACAAATTTATCCGAACACTTATAATATTTTTGTAAATATTCTTGCTCATCAAATCATATATCGCTTAATCAAATTAAATACTCATATGTTATATGAAAATTTTCATTAATTGAAACCATACTGCACGAGATGAAAATGTGACATAAAATATCCTTATTCACATTCACAAGAGTGTTTCACTTAACCAAAATAAGACAAAAAAAAAAAAAAAATCACTTAGAGCTCCCAGAACCTCATTCACTTAAATGCTCTTACCTAGTGAATCCAAAAAAATTAAATTGTATATGCTCAACGAATTTGTATTTACAAGTGAATCAAAATCAGAAACACTTTTCGTTTTTATAACTTATTTGAACAAATTATGTACGACGATTCTGTGAAAAGTTCACCCCCTTTTTCCAAATTACCATTATGTTGGTGTGAATATGGGTGAGCCCTAATCTATTTAAAGAAAATGACCTACGTTTTCATAACATGTCTCATCTTTTCTCTGAATTTTTTTAGCTTATTTGAAACTTATGTTTTTTATGTGAGAAGTAAAAACCATGATGAGAAATTATCATTATTGCATGCAGTCGTTTCCTTTTTATGCCAAAATAAGGATTTTGATTGGTCTTGAAAGGGTTATGTGTGGTTCAAAAGTTATTATTAATTGAATGTGTTTTAGAATCCCTTCGGGATTTCTAAAATTTGGGGACAATGGGAATCCCTTCCATCTTAATTTGAGAACTATTGATGAGAAATTTGAATTTGAATCCAAATCCATTTAAACCTTTTTCTCCTCAAAATTCACTTATCCATTTAAGCTATTGATTCTTATTTCATCCAAAATGAGAATTAGGGTTGAACAAATATTTTGCACACAAAATGATGACAAGAACATTTAACTATGTAGGTGGGTAGCTTTATCCAGATTTGAGGATCGATGTGCTGCATGTTTAAGTCTATAAAGGAAGTGGTTTGGTAGGGTCACTTTTATTTATACAGTTATATGAAAATATTATTTTATTCTGTCGGTTCAATATGACAAAAAAACTTGCATTAATTTAGAATCTCAAAATAGTTATAGGCATTATTGACTCAAGCAAATTGATTTTACTCATATTAAATTATAATAACAAATTGAGTGCGTTTTGATGTATCATTTTGTCTGGTTTTGAATCTACCCTGAACTTAAGAAAAGACAAGGAGATGTTATGGCATGGATTTGCATGTATAATTTTAGTTACATAACAAACTTAATTATGATTATGTTTCTGTAGTTTTTGGAACAGCCAATTTAGAGGGATCAAATTAATATAGGTATTAGTTGTTGTAACCAATGGGTAATGTGTTCATTATTGTTAGAAAAACAAAAATAAAATTATAATGATTTTTTATGCATTGTTTATAAAATTTTTTTAAAAAGCGTAAAACTATAAACCTAATTGTGTTACTGTTCATGTCTATAATTAAAGATAAATATTTAATTTATTAAACTTAATATTTTGTAAAATTATTTTTTTACGCTTTGTAAAGTTATGAACTAAATTATTATTTCTGGTAGTTAAAAGTTTAAATTAAAAATAAGGATTGTGTTTGAGGTTAGTTTTAAAAAAGTAAAATGTAATTGTATATTTAAAAGAAAATAAGTATGATTTTTTAATTTTTTTAATATATTAATTATATTTGTTTATTCTATCATTTTCAATAAAATAGTTAACAAAATCCTTACAACCATCTTTTATTTTTTATTTTCAAATTTATTTATTAATAATATAAATGAAAAAACACAAATGACAACTTTTGTCTGAATGTCATAATAAAGAAAACAAAAAACAATAAAAGAAATCAAAATTTGTTAAATAAAAGAATAAACCCACGTATATGACATATTCAGCAAGATAAGTTGTCTATGATAAACCACAACTGAGTAGCTCGTCCAATACATTATATGAGTCTTGTCTTAATTAAAAACTCTTAAATAAGTTATTATTACTAATCACATTTTTCGTTCCTGACCTGCTCAGTTGTCTCTCTCACTCCTCACCTGCTTTACTACTTCTCACTTTTTCAAACCATACTTCATATTCACACAAACTCTCTATTCCTGTTTATGTCATACCATCTTTTATTTCAAAATTTATCAAAATTATGCTGCAAAATACACTCTAAAGTGTTTTCCACTCTCAAATCCTATACTACTTTCCACTCACTAAAACCTTATACTACATTTGTAATTTCTTTACTTAAATTTTATTAAAGAGAGTTAGAATCCATAATTCAGTAAAATCACTCTAATTTACAAATTTCAAAATAAAAAATTGCTTAGAGTAATATATATTCTATATTTAATCTTTCACTTTATTTCAAATAGTAAATGTTATTGACAAAATACCCTATATCTTTATTTTTCAAAATATTAAAATAAATTCATGATTCGTTACTAATACAATTAATACCTATCCAATATAACCAATCATATCCAATGGAATATTACTAGATAAGAATAGATATATAATAAAGATATACAATAATCACAATATCCCTCTAAAGTTGGAGTGTAAAGATCTCGAATGTCCAACTTGCAAAGTCAAAAATAATACTGTTGTTTTCCCAATGCCTTGGTAGCTATAATATTGTTCCCATCGGTCATCTTCTCAGTTGGATAATTATTTTGATCCTTTAACAATTTCATCAGCTCCTGGAGTTGATCTTGGCTCAACGCAAGAGATTCCACGTCATTCTCATCCGATGTACTTCCTATGGTTGAGCTTCCAGGTATGGCCTAGGCTGCATTGACTCGCACAACACCATGACCTCAGTCTGTCCCTTTTTCTGTTCGCTACAACGAGGATTATGATCTCCTACCACGACCTTCATTTTTTCTGCCAGTGCACGGTCTATCACCCTACCACTCGGGTATCCAATGAGTGCAAAGAATTTGCATCATGCCCACTACATTTGCAATGGGAGCAGATCATTATTTTGTCTTTCCCATGCTGCAGAGAGGATTGCGATCCCCTACCATGACCTCCATTCTTTCCGTCAGTGCGCGGTCTATCACCCCACCACTCGGGGTATCCAATGAGTGCAAAGCAAGAATTTGCTTCATGCTCATTACGTTTGCAATGGGAGCAAATCATTGTTTTGTCTTTCCCATTCACTCTGCCACGAACAACAAAAGTCATTACCTTTCCTATGTCTTCTTTCCATGTGTCATGGTATGTGCTCGTTCTTCTTGAATTAGAACCGAGTAAACTTTGTTCAGATTCAGCAACGGATCGTGTGCCAAAATATTAGAACGAACAATGTCATATACTGTGTCATCTAACCCCATAAGAAATGTATGTACCATTTTCTCTTCTCGTTTCTTGTCCAGAATCGATCCAAGATCACATGTGCGTGTCCGCATTTACAAGTTGGCATCTTATCATAATTCGCTAATGCATCCCACAGGTGTTTAAGCTTTCCGTAGTAATTGACAATACTCATTCCTTTTTGCCTGCACTCAGCAAGATTTGATTTTATTTGTTGAATTCTTGGTCCATTAACCAATAAAAATCGGTCGCGAATGTCATTCCATAAGTCCTGTGTGATCTCAACATGTGAGATCGTTGAGAGGAGAGATGATTCAATGGTGTTTTGAATCTAGGACACCAATAAGGAATTAATGGTCCACCAATCTTCAAGATCCGTTGAGTCATCAATCGGCTTCTTAATTGATCCATTAATAAGGCCAAATTTCTTCCTCATTCTCAAAGTCATTCTTACTGAACGAGCCCATTCATCATAATTTTCGTCCTTCAATTGTGCTTGTGTAATCAAGAGACCAGGATTGTCAAAAGTGGTTATGTCATAAGATGAGATAGTTTTTCGTTGTTGACGGTTGTCATCATTGGGTTCTTCAACCATAATTTAACATGTTGAATGTATATGGATATGACTCTGATACCATTACAAAATATCCCAGATCTTTATTTTTCAAAAGATTAGATTAAAATATATATAACAGTATTTTCCTAAACTTTCTCTTACAGTTTAAGATACGTTAATACAATCAATACTTATTCAATATAATCAATTATATCTCATGAGATATTACTGAATAAAAACAAATATATAATAAAAACATATAATAATACAATAGTTATAAAGTAATTTGTCACCCTTATAAAATTAACTTTGAATTTAAAACAAATATAGTTTACTTAATAGTAAATTAGTACCAAAAATAAACCTATATTATATAATTTTTTTTATATTAGTTACTCTTGTAAATTGAACTATAATGATTGAAAATCGTGTGAATTTAATTGCAGTTTAATGAAGTTATTATTTTATACATATATTATAGAAAACTCACAAGCATTGAAATTACATAACAATAAAAAAGATAAAATAATAGACAAAATTGAATACGATCTCAATCTAGTTACATATGAGTTCTATTTAAATAGTATTGTAATATTAATCCATTTAATAAGTTGATTTTTTTTTTCTATTGAGAAAAAATTAAAAAGATAACAATTAAATTCATTCAATCATTTAGATATATAAGCACTATTTTAAACAGTACTTTGGATATATATATATGTATGAAGATATTTTAATTTGTTACAAAATTTATTTTAAATTTCTAAAACTTATTTATTTTTGTGTATTGAAATAGAACATTTGATTGATTGTTCCCAGAACATGTGGGATTTTTAGCCATTGCTTCGTTTGAATTTGAATTTTTTTATTATTATTTTGGTTCACTCAATTATTACATATTGTTTGAAACAATTGTATAAGAGTGCATTTTTATTGAAAGAGTATATAAATAATTTAAATACATTCCCACTGCAAAAATAATAAATTATCATTATTCAATTTTACAAAATAAAATACTTATATTGAATTTTAATTGTATTTTTATAAGCTCGTATAATAAATATATTCTATTTAAGAAAAAAATAACCGGTTGAGTTGTACGAATAAAACTGCAAGTATTTGACTTAGGTTCCATCTTCTGTTATGGCAAACTCCCAATGCATTAATGTCACCCGTGATAAATGGTAAGGGATTACTTCCTTTATTGATTGAATTTTTGAAGGTTTTCCTCCTATTGAAGTGAAAGGAAACATATTATTGTATGCTCAGATAATTAGTTTGAAATTTGAGTGTTTACTAACAAAATAAACAATTTAAAAATAAAGAAATAAAAAAATAAAAAAAGTTAAATTCTTATAAAAACCTTGGAACTCAGCATGGTCATATAGAGTTGAAATTGAACCATTTCCTCGAAAAAAATATAATAATTTAAAATTAAAAATCCAGTAAATAATTTATTGAAAATGTATACTTTTCTATCGGCAAATTGCATATGTATATAATGTAATATATATATATATATATATATCTTAAGGCCCATATATATTCTATTTTCTATTATGATTCAATGAAAAATAAAGTAATAATTTAAGAACAAAATGACGAGATAAAATCTAATGGATTGATGTTATAATATGAAAATTGATAATAACAAATGATCAAACATTACATTACGAGTAATAGGCTAAATATACAAAACAATATTTTTGTTTCTTATTTGCGTGAATAATTTGTCGTCACATTCTGACATGTTTATTGGCTAGGCATGTTTCAGTGGAATTGGTGCAAATCCATGAAAGTTGCTTTCTTCTTCACATGTATTATGTTCGTTGTTTGTGACCATATTCTGAATGTGGTTCAAAGTGAAAGAGTGTATGGTTCGCGTTCAACATCTTACAATAATTAATTGAACATTAAATTGTCCAAACTTTGGATGAACTGGAATTAAAAGTGTAGAAATAATAATAACAATCATAAAATATAACATGTATAAAAACGATTTTTAAATTCGTACAACAAATTTGAGAAATTTATGGTTAGAAATTGAAATTCATCCTTCACCTCTAAAAATTTAGTAAGATAATCAATCAAATTTCTCACACTTTCTCAAGATGAAATAGTTTTTGGAATTCGTACAACAATGATTTTTTTCTTAAATAAAAATATATTAACCAATGATATTTAACTATACATAAGCAAATAAATTTGAAAAGAACATGCAACTTTGAGAGTAAGAAAGTGAGTGCCAATTTTTATAATCATAGATACATGATTAACAAATAATTCTATTATTTAAATACGTAATTAGAATTCAAATCCTTTAAATATAAATCTCAAGGATAGTTTTGAATTCTTTATCAAAAGATATTTTAACTTCACTAGAATCTTACATGCAATCCAATCTATAATTAGTTTATTTGATAAGCATATAGTAATTAATACACTTTTACACACAAAAAAACATTTTTCATTTGCTTTATTTGTAAATTTTAAATAAATTTTTTAAATAGTAATAAATTAAGCTTAATGTATATAATTACTTTAATTTTGTATTTTGAATTAACTTAACATTTGTTTTTTTCATCCAGTCATATTTTTTCATGAAGCATTATTATTATTATTTTTATTTCAGTAGCATTGGATTTTACATTTATAGAGCTTCAAAATAGATATATGATTTGTCAGTTTTGGAGTCTTTTACTATTTTTCATGATTTTTTGAAATTTGAGGTAGATTTTTTTCTATTTTTCAACAGAAACTCATAAATTTTACTTTTACTATTTTAATTTTAATTTGAACTTTTACAGTTGATGAGCTTATGATCTAATTACAACCCATAATTTGGCTCATGTTATAACTAACTAAAGAGCCTACATAGACTAGATAAACTCTTTGAATATTTAATGTTTACTTTTTCATATTATAAATTATTTTTTTTTCTCTTTTTTTTTTAAACTTCTGAATCGTCTCTACATTTTTTTTTTTTTTTTTTTTTTTTTGTGTTCTTGCCTCTTCATACACGGAGAGTTAATTCTTAAAATTCAATTAAGGGATTCAAGAACATACTATCTTAATTAAGTTTGTTCCAATTGTTTAATGTTCTAAAATTGTTCTTCTATTCTCTATTTGTGTATTTGCATTTTGTGATATTAATTTGCATTTCTGATTTTAGAAATCAAATTGTGAATTGTTTGAATCTTGATTTGATAATTGAATATGAACTAAAATTAAATTGAATTATTGTATATATGGTTCAATCAAATTAATTAATTGTTCAAACCTACATTGAGTCTTTAGAAAACTATGACAATTATGACAAGGGAAATTTATAAATTTTGTATTTGTGGATTGACAATTCATTTTCTTGTATTTTGCTTTTAAATCTCTATTGTTGTTACATTTTCAATTCTTTTTCATTCTAAAAAATTCCCAACTTAATTTATATAGGAAGGATATTAAAGGATAAATATAATATCAACGTATCCTTTTATAACTTACTTAGGTTAGATATATATTTTGCAAACTTTTATAAAAAAACTAAAATGTTTTGATTTCAAAACAACAATGAAAATCCATTCATCAAGTAATTATTACAATAAAATCATGTGACATATATGAACATATTTATAAATAACCTAATACATAACTAATTTAAACACATTCTAAACATTTAATACAATTTTATAATTAATTATATATTATAATCGAGTAACGTTTAATTTAAATTGATTTAAAGGTTACTTTGTTTTTTAAATGTAAACTTGAGTTATTAATTTAACACACACAAACATACATATATAAAACTAAATTTTTGCAACATAATATTAGGGTGAATCCAATTGAAAAGTGAGAAGTATATCTATCCAAGAGTGATGAAAGAAAGTAATTTGTTGGTCGGTCCTTGTCTCCATATGGGAGCCTCTCTAAAAAGCAAATCAAGATGAAAAAACATCATTCCAAATAATGAAATTTTATATCCTAGGTTAACCGACCCTACCCAAATCCTATCATGCTTAATTAGCTACCCCACTCAAATTTCGTCCAATTTTTGTACTACAAAACAAAACCAACAAATAAAGGACCCTATAAGCTGTAAAAAGAATACTTCAAGGACTGGGTCTCACATGCATCTTTTTCTCTTGTGGGTCACTCCTCCTAAACCTTTTCAACATTACCATTTCACATGATTAAGTGTTCTTAGTTTCAAGTTGTTAATAAAATGAATGCTAAAGAGTGATTCTTCCACTCTCTTTTCAAGTGTGCACTTCAACAGAGTGAAATTCGATGGTAATTTTTGTTACAAGTTACTCGTGCTCATTAAAGGTGGAAATCACAAGACCAAGCATGGTAATTGTAAGAATAAAAGTTACGTTGTCGTGTTTGTGTGAGACATGATTAAGTCGAGAACGTTGTGTGTTCCTTTTTAGTTTATTGTTTGTTTTGACATTGTTCCAATGTTCCCATGGCATTAACGGATTAACCAGACTAATTGTTGTACTTTATAATGTCTTCTGTCTTATCGATTACATTAATGAAAACGACAAACTAAAAGGAAAAGGAGAACCATGAGAAAATAATTTATTTTATTTGACGGTTTAAAATTTCCTATTGATGATGGGAATATGGTTTTACTATTTTTCAGAATTGTTTAATTTAATTTTGATTTGTGATAATATGGTCCAATGGAATGTCACCAACCATTAATTATTATGCACCATCTTACTAATTATATAATTTAAATGTTATGGTTTCTCCCAACATGCAACATGCAGCATGAACCCAATGGTTTGATGACATGAAAGCCGTCATACCTAACTCCTTTCAACTCTCTAAGCCACCAACAGCAAAAGGCTTGAGCTCTCTCCATACATTTTTCTTTTCATTTTTTTATATTAAAGTTTAGAGTCATAATAAACACACATTCTCTTTCTCTGTTTTTTAAGTTAATGTCATTTTCAGATTTTGATATTTTATCTAACTTTGTTTGAGAGAGATCTCTTTCCTTAATATATGAGTTAAAAATAAATAAAAAAATTCTCTTGGGCCTTATTTTTTTAATAAAAATATATGATCAACCATAAAATAATAAAATAATTAGAGATAAATGAAAAGACATTCAAGTACTTGAGTTTTATCTTTAATATTATTAATATTTGATCTATTAAGATGTAGATAATTTTTTTATTAAGTTTCAGATCTCCTTTTTTCAAATTTAAACGGACAAAAAAAACTGAAGTTTATAGTCATGAAGACCATGACTCATTATTTTGAAGTTTTGATAAAAGTCCAGCTCATCCATTTGATGAACTAATATTTTATCATAATTAATTATTTAAAAACTATATTTAATAGATGATTTTTTAATAGTTCAGGTTAAATAATTTATTGGATTTGTGCATGTGTATGTATATAACTCTTTGAATAAAACTAAATTATAATAATAAATAAATATTAAAATATTTTTTAAAAAATTCAATTGATTTTTATAGATCAACCCACTGAATGTAGTAGGACCTTAGAAAACTAACTTCTTTTTCGTCTTTAATTGGGAAATCCTTTTTTCGGTTGATTTTACAGTCATGATATATATGATATCATGCTTTATCTTTTTGAATTTCCTTAGATGCAAATATGAGATCAAATTCCAAGGTAGTGTGAATGTGTCAATCATGTGTACATTGTTTAATAATAATCCTCTCAACATTGACGATGAATAGTGGAATTTTTGGACTTATATTTTTAGACTTTTCATGTGTCCAATTTTGAGTGTTAGTGTGAAAAGAAGGTCTAGATGGAGCTTAATGGAAGTGTAGCTTGGAGTCTTGGAAAATATTATGAAAACATTTGATTTGTAACCTTTATGGAAGAATTGGAAGTTGAGCTGGAAAAAGAAATGGTTGAAACATGAAGAGAAGAAAGTCTCAAATAAGAAGTCAAAAGGCATTTACTTTCAAAGTTACAATCATAGTGGGAAGATTGATATGTTTATGTTAGGGGAAATGAAACAATAATACATAATACATATTTTAAAAATTTTAGCTCTCTTCAAAACTAATTTTGAAGAAAAAAAAAGAGACAATAAATGTCTATGAGGATCTGGTTATCCAAGATAGCACTTTTAAAAGAGAATATAATTTGAGAGATAAAACATTTCTCTTCCCTTAGTCTCAACTTTCTTAAAATAAACAAAGTTGCTTTCTTTTGAGTTCTCCCACCTCATTTTGTTATAAGTAAAGTTACTTATGCATTAAGATACACATTCAAAGAAGAGTAGAGATAGCTAACCAACCAAACTAAAAAATGGCTCCATTTATTTTCCTAAATATAATACATGTTAATCACCAAAGGATCTCTTGGTCACAGAAACACCACATACAAACCTTTTTCTGAATCCCCTCATAGGTCACGTTCAATGTTTTCTTTTTATACTTACATCCAAAGTAATTACATTAAAAAAGAACAACTATAAGTATACTCCAATCTTAAGTAGAGTGATTATTTGAATAATAGTATGTGATTTTTATAAAAATGAGATTAAATAATTGATTTTTATATTTATTTTTTTATTTTAAAAAAATATTCATGTTTCATTTTATTTATTTTTAAAGTTAAATTTTAGATTTTAATACGTTTTAATTTTATAGATATTTTATAGAATCTTACAAAGAATCATATATGTGAGGATTCATTTTTATTAAAATTTTTCTTGACAAGGTTTCACAAGTGTGTTTGTGTTTCATTGTTGTGATAAAATAACAATACAAATAAAGGTCACTATTAAGGTTGTTTTGTTTGTGTTTCATTGTTGTGGTAAAATAACATTATAAGTAAAGATCACCATTAAGAAACTCGTGGTTGGAAAGAATGTTTCCACTCAAGAAAAATTATACCAATGTAGAAGGATTTCACTCCTAAGGGAGAGATTGGTAAGAATTTAAGTATGAGTCGAAGTTTCGTATTGAGTAGAAATGAAAAAGTTAAACGAAAAAGACTACAAATTTATATGTTAAGATTTTGGATTGGAGATAGTTTTTATCTAGATTTAAGTTATCTCTCAATGTTGTTGAGTTTCCCTTGTGAATCTTCATCCAAAGATTTATTAAAAACAAGAGATTTTATCAATACAGTGATACTTATAAGCATTAATGATAGTTAAGATATTCTAGAAGATGATGGTTGTAATTGCATTTTTTTTATCTTCCTATATAAAGTACTTACAATAAATTTTGAAAACCAAGTTATGAAAGATTTAGGAGAAATATTTAGACAAATAGATATGAAAAAGTAAAAAATTGTCAGTAATTATTTAACATGCATTTAACCAAATTCTTTATTGCAACATTTAAAACAACATAATTTAAGGGCGGACTTTGGTTGTTGTATACGGTAGTAAAATTTATTGATATTTGAACAATAGTCTCCGTAGAGGTATTCATGTCTAATGGTTTTATTGATGTTTGAAAAAAAAAAAGTATATCCATTTGTTGAATGATATAAGTTGTTTGGATAGTATCTAGACCACTGCAGTTTGCATGAAATGCTTAAAAAATAGAAATTACTTACTCGCCAAATATTCAAGGGGTCAACCGTAAAATAAATAATATAAAAAATTACTTATTTTTTTCTTAGAATTCTCATTGAATATTTTTAACTTGGGGATAAATTACTAATTTACCTGAGATATTGTCATATAATGCAATTGGCTTTATGATTGAGTAATTAGTATATAAATAATAGTATATAACTTTTTCTTACATATTTATCTTGTTTGGAGAAACTTATCGTTTTGGATGTTGTCATTCTTAAACTTACATATAAATGACATTGTCATTCTTAAATGTTTGTATGCACAAAACTTGGAATATTGCCTTCACAATAATGTCATTTCTCTTTTGTCAAATAATACCATCAACACCCCTCTAACCACTCACACAAAGTATAACAACCTTGACCTGACCATATATCCAGTTTTTAATCCAACCCCCACCAAGTTTAACTAGTTGTTGACTATATAAATAATTGTGTAAATTGTTTGAAGTTAAGATTTTTCAGCTGTCATTTAATCATTTAATGTTTACGTAATCTTTTACTTCGTTTGTATGTTTAGTTAAAAGCTTGTATTTAATAGTTACGGGTGTGGACTTGTACAATCTACTTTTAACCTAGTCATAATTTGCTAATTGTTCTCCCCAATTAGGAGTTTCATAGTTTCTGTTAAGCTCTTGTTACATTACAAAGTGTGAAAAAAAATTCTGAGGGTAAAATTAATATATCAAAATATAAATTTTTCTCTTTTTTTCTTTCTACCATCTTTCTTGCTCTATTAATTTTTTTAATATGGTATTAAGAACTTCACATTGATATTTAAGGAGAAGAAAATTTTGGTATGTCTTCTAGAGATTTTGAGTAAAAAATTTCTTCTTTAGAAGAAAATATTTTTTTTATTAAATATCAATTGCATAGCCTGTTAATGCCTTAAAGCTATTGAATATGGTCTAATAATCATCTACTGTACATATAAATTAAGGTTAGTTAGTTTGTAATAGAGATTAGTTGGATCCTTGTGTGCATTCAGTTATTTCAGTTAGTCTGAACTGTTACAAATAACTCAGATTGTGGCGGGAAGTGACCTCTTTCTTCTTCTTCAGCTCCACTCACCAACCAGCAATGGCTACCCTGAATCCCCAAAATGAAATTAATTTTTTTTACAGAGATTCTCCTCCACGGCCGCTGGTCTCTCCTGTTCTGCATGGTGACATCGACTACCATACCTGGGCAAGGAACATGAAGCAAACTCTTATCGACAAGAACATGTGGTATGTCATAGATGGAAGCCCTATCCCTAGTTTGGGAGAAATCATTCCAAATGGACTGTGGCAGAGATGCAACGCAAGGGTTCTTTCAATGATTCAGTACTCAACGGACGAGCCCATTCGACAAACCATTATGGGTTTTGACAGGGCCTCAGAGGCTTGGGAAAATCTTCATGAGAGATTTTCTCAATCACAAATGACCACAATCTTTCGTCTGCAAGAACAAATCTTGCAAGCCAAGCAAGGATCTTTGACGGTAGAGCAATACTATGAAGCGTTCACGAGATCATGGGACCAAATGGAATCTTTAAGGCCTGCTCTTCTGAACTGCCACTGCCCAACACCGTGCATATGTGGTGCTGCTGAGATCTGTAAGATATATAGGGATCAAGATTGCGTTCTTCAGTTTCTGAGAGGGTTAAACGAGAGGTTTGCAGAATTTATAGTCCAAATCCTCCACTCACGCCATCTTCCCCCGCTTCATGATGTGGCTTTATTAGCTTTGCAACATGAGGAACAATCAAACCGTGGTGATGTAAGCCCAGTTTCCGAGTCCATTGTTAGCCATGCAGATCAGTCTAACAGTAACAGATCTGGAATATGGAGAAGCAGTAGATTTAGAGGAAGAAACAGGTCATGCACACATTGTGGTAAAAGTAACCACACAGAAGAATCATGCTACAGGAAGCATGGATTTCCTACAGGTTTCAACAGGAGAAATAACAACAACAATGCTTCTTCCGCTCATGCTGATAATGGACCAAGGTTTCAGACTACAGCTCCTGTTACTGTTGTGGGTTTTACTGATGAACAATATCAAGGTCTTACGAACCTGTTGCAGCAGGCTGTTCAGAGAAGCGAAACGCCATCTTTATCTGACTTTCACTCCCCTAACCCAGTTCAATCCTCATCTTATCATACTGCTACTGATTCCTCTCAACAGTAGGTACAAATAACACGTGATGTTTTCGGATTTCATTCATTACATGAGATAAAATCTTTGTCATTACGCTCACTCTTTTAATTCTCTATTTTGTTTCATCGTTCAGATTTCCTCCAAGAAGATGATTGGTATAGCTTCGGAGCAGGATGAGTTATATGTGCTGGAACATGATCAAGTCAGTGATGCAACTGAAAACAATCTTAGTTAAATTTCTGATTCTGATCTGACAATTATCTGTAGACAGTTTTCTTTTGTTACTTATGCTGCATCCTTTCCTTGTGATGTATACCAATAGACTAGGAAAAGAAAACTATGATTCATGTTTGATATATGGGACTATGTTCCACCACTTCATGTTGATATAAGCACAAAAGTTTGGAAGCGTTCATAGTTGGAAATTTAAAAGGGTCAAGAGTTAACTTCCTACTTGTGACTGATCTTCACTTCAACTTTCAATTCTAGCACATTTTGGTCTACCTTTAAGCCAAATATCAATCCTAAAACGTCCATTTGACTAACTTTTCCTTTCACGAGTTTTCTTCATCTCTCTCGAATTTCCTACCATATAAATAATATTATGACTGTAATGAATTGTATGTATGATAAATTATTAAAATAATTTAGTTTTTATAACTTTTATATGATCTTAAATTAGAGAATAATAATCCGAACATCAGGTGGACGTGCCGGAGTGGTTATCGGGCATGACTAGAAATCATGTGGGCTCTGCCCGCGCAGGTTCGAATCCTGCCGTTCACGAATTTTGTTTTTATTACACAATTTTTCATGCATTGTTAGGTCCAAATTCTACATTATATCCTATAGCAATATTTTTTATAATTTCAAAGACAGCAACAACCTCAATTCTTTTTTTCATAGACTGCACTTTTTTCCGTGATGGAGAGTTATATTGTTATTCATCCATTTTTTTCTAAGTTATATTGTGTGATTACCTGCTATATCTCCTTTAGCTATCAATTGTGTAACTGTTACTAACCTTTCAACTGTAAGAGAAAAAATTTCATCCGGCAAAGAAGACATGACATTATTTATTGATATCAAATTTAAGTTTGTCGCGATTTTGTATCATATGCTAAATTTTGTAATGCTTTGTATGTCTAAAATTTTTTTGTTGCTCCAAAATGAATTTGGTTTTGTATTTACATGAACCTTAAATACCATAAATAATCGAAAGTTGATCTAGTACTAATGTTAATGCTTTAGAGGAATAATTATAAGATGGTGATTTGGAAAGGAAACTTTTGTTCTACCATATTCTCTACCTAAAGTTATGCAGAATTTTGAGTTGCATATGACTTATCCAGAATGAGCAATACACTTTACAATAAATTCTTTCCAGCATCATTAGTAACTAAGATTAGATGCTCAAGATTTCTCAACAAAAAGTTTGTAAATATTAATAGATTCGTTTGTAATTAACAGTAGCCATTATACAAAATTATATGATTATTGATTAATCTGATAAAACGACGCAATGAATCAAGTAATTAGGTTGAAAATAAATATTTGTAGTACTGAAACACCATGCGGGTAGTATAATTGCTGTAGCAAATGGTCAAGATATTGACATCATATATTAAAAAGATATATATTTATAACAGTTACCAGGTAACTTTCAAACTTAATTCAAAGCACATATGTGAAGTTATGTCTGGTACTCAATTGAAAATGTACTGAAACACATCAAATACTGAGTGACAATGACATTGCCATCAACTTTGCCTCAAATTCAACATGTCTTTCCAAAAGATCGAGTAGCCACGCCAAAAACCAGAAACTCCATACCTCAACGCCTTGGTTTTCGGAACCTGTCACATAAAGAAAATAAGAAAGCTTTTAGAAGCCTTTCCAAACTCAAATTATTTGACTTACTATGAAATTGAGTTATTGTGGATATGAAAATATTTAATATATGAATACATGAAAAATTATGAAGTTATAGGGACTAACCTGGGGAATTTGACAGGGACTTCTGATAGGCTCAGTTTCTTAAACCGTGAATCAGATTCTTCTAGCAGATCAAGCTCAAATGCAGCCATGTCAATAGCTCGAGACAATCTCTTGTCATCATCAGCATTATAGAAACAATCTCTTTTCTTAGCATCAAGAACAAGCTTTCGCCATATAGAATCACTGCTGACTAAAGTAGCTGCATTTCCTATTACCCAAAGGCAATATCTGCATTAAAAAACACTTATCAATTAAACATTACCTATTTGTAACTTGGAGAAGAAAATAAGATAGACCATAATACGCGAGTACCATACCTAGCCCTAGTCAAAGCAACATTTGCTCTTTGTGTATTGCTAAGAAAACCCACTTTTCCACTTCCATTAGATCTCACAGTTGAAACTATTATGATATCTTCTTCGCCCCCTTGAAAACCATCCACAGAACGAACGCTAACAGAGAAGTCAGGATAAGAAGTGGAAATGTACTTCTTAACTTTTTCCTGGATCTCATGCACCTGTGCATTGTATGGAGATATGATACCTATGCTAACCCTTTTCCTTGATCTCATAAACTCTGCAGAAAGAGAAAAAAAACAACAAAAATGAATCAGTATAGCACTTTCAAACCTCTATAGATAGAGATATAGAAAAGAGTCATTTCAAACCTTCTTTGAGGCTACCAATAATCTCAGAAATCGCAGCCGCTTCAACCATGTTCTTCGAACTAAATCCTCCTCGACCAAAATGCTCTTTACCCCTTGATACGTTAATAAAAGAAAAAGATCCATACATCTCTCCCTGAATGAAACTCTTACTGTAACTACTTTGCATGACATTGGGGGCATCAGAAATCCTCCCATCGTAAAATTCTTTGCATGGAAACAAGCTAATAGATGGGTGCATTCTATACTGAACATTTAGCATATGTTTCTTGTGCCCTAAAAGTACAAGCCTCTCGAACAAACTCCTTCCAAATTCAGCCTTTTCAGCAATCTAAAAATATAATAATTTTTCATATATTAGATAACTATTTTTCTTCAGCAATGATAACAAATTAGCACAATTCAAACTAAGTACCTTGCTTTTGACCAATGCGGGAAGTTGTTTCTCATCACCTATGAGAATGCAATGGTTTAGGCCTCGAAGCTTTAACGGAATAGCAGATTCACATTCTTTCAACTGAGCTGCTTCATCAATTACTAAAAATTTTATTGGATTCATCTCTACTGTATTCAATTTAGTAGAGCCTGAGGCAGTACATAAAATTATGCATGCATTCAGCAAACAAAACTTTTCTATTCCACCGGTCTCCTGAATATCGTTGGAAAGGGATATTGACTCCGAAAGTAAACTAAGCAAGTTGAGGCATTTTGTGCCTGATGATCCAAAGCTATAAGAACTGATCTTTCGTTCTCCAAAACCAGAAAGAGTTACCTTCAATCTTGCTTCAACAGAATCTAACAAATCAGTAACTTCAAACATATTCTTCACCTGTTTCCTTGAAATGAAAGATGTAGGCAGGTGTGTATAGAAAGTTTGCATACAGAACTTGAGATTCTTTGTTAACTCTTGAAATCTTTGCTTTATGAATTGCTCAATAGTCAAAATATTTTTCTTTTCTTTTATGGACTGAAATTTGACGAAAATGTCATTATGTTTCTGCTTTACATACTCCCCAAGCGTCATCGTGCCAATTATCGTGCTTAAATGGTCATGAAATCCACGAAATACTTCAATGTATTCCCTCATGACAAAATCGTTCAAAGACATACCACCTTCCTCTTTCTCATATAAGGAGTATTCTTTCTCAGGGTCCTCAAGTAAATGGATCATTGATTCCACACTATGCTTCCAACCCGACAATGGAGCAAAGCACTTCGCAAGATTTTTCACACGATGATCAAGAAACACATCCTGAAGGCCCTGAAAGGAATCCAATCTCATCCTTGATTTATTGCCCATTAGAACCATGTCACCTAAACCGTAAGTTTTATAGTCAAATGAACCTTGAACTAATCCATGCAACCGATCAGCCAATTGCAAAATTGCAGTATTAGTTGGAGCACAGGCCAATGATCTGTGTTTTAACTTGAGTAGACAAAATAATAAGCAAGAGTCTTTGTTTTTCCAGTTCCGGGAGGGCCCCATATTAGTTTAATATCCTTGTGGTCACATTTTATCATATTAACACAACTTGATATGGCATCCTCCTGGGATTTATTCAGATTCTGAGATTGTAGTAGACCACGTTCAGTGACACAATGAAGGGTGTCCTTTTCTCCAGCCAGACAATTTTCGCAAGTTTCCACACTCTGAAAAGTATAAACTAATAATTGAGAAACTAAATGTTTAGGATTTAGGGTTTATCATTAACACATGAAGAGAAACAACTATAAGAACAAAATTATAATCTTGTAGTATTAAGAAACAACTATTGGGAATACTTAAATGTGTAAAACTACATATATAGCACGGTGTGGCATTAAGATATAGAAAATAATATCGTAACTGAAGGTGATATAGAGAATCTTACGTTTACTTCTGGCTGCAACACCTGCTTAATGATGGTCAAGTTGTCATCCTCCCACAGAGAGGTTAGTGCGTTCCAAACGCGAATATTTGTGGTCAGGTTCAACAGAAATACAGCATATAGTTTTTGTGATTTGTTGCTCATAATTTCATTTAGAATATCCATTTCCATCACCTTGGATGACAGTATTGATATTGCTATTTCATCAGCATATGAATCTTTTGGGCCACACGCATAAGCAATTTGGTAGAATCTTCCGGGTCTATTCAAGTCATCAATTCTTTTGGGTTTAATATCCATTAAAGCAAATAGATCTCCTGCCTCAGGAACATATTTGCCACTTTTTTCTTCCTCCTCGTCTTCTACGTCATCAGATTTATTATTGAACCATATCAATTTCCTCAGGTCATTGGTTATGTTTCTGGTGTCCCTTTCAACTTTGATGATTTCACATAAAGGAGCACGAGACACACCCTTCAAGCTTGAACAAAGATCAGAGTGTGTTTCCTCGATCAATGGAGTGATAAAGGAGTTCAAGTAACTAGATACTGATCCAAATGTCTCTGGTATTTTTTGTACCTGCGAAAAGTAGTTAATTTGTCGACAAAAAACTTCCCTCATAATTATTTTAAATCCTTTTTCAACTTAATAATATTTTAATAATGTCACGTACATTTCAACTATTTTCAATCTTTTAACAAGAATGCTGTTATGAACATTTCATATAAGTCCTTTATCTCATCACAGCTATCCGAAGATTTTCTTATGCACGTATTTATTTATACTACTTCAAAGCTACAAATCCTAAAATATCAATGCTAATAAAAGGAAAGAAAAAAAAACTTCAGCACTTCAACATATTTATTTTTTGAAAAATTACGTACGTCGAAGACACATTTTATGAAAAACAACAGAAGTTTGGTGAAACAAATGGAAAAAGTTCAATATGAATGAGATTTTTCATGAAAGTAACGGGTTTTTTTCCTATGAATAAAAGGTAAAAGAACCTTGTTTTTGTAAAGATCTTCATTCAGAGCATCCTTAAGATTCCAAGAGAAAACAGTGTTCAAAAAGCTGCACTTCTCATCATCCTCTTCTGTTGCATAACATGTGATATTCTTCTTCATTTTTTTCTCACGTGTCACATTCTTCTCAAGTCTACGTAAAAACAATTGCAAGAACAACATCAATCAACTTCCTTCCATCTCATAGGCTTAAACCAAAACACAAATCCACAATGAATGAACAAAAGTCATCTGGTTGAAGATCAGTAGTTATTCTCATGAGCATGCAACAAATTACACTAAAGAAAAAATAAATAAATGTTAAAAAGAGTTTATGAATATATATATATATATATGTAGCAATTGTAACTTTCCAAAGTAAGAATCAAACACGGACAAAGAAAATATTGCAGCTTCAAGTTGTTCCATGATGCAGAATTGGAGAGGCTAACTTTAAGCAGTGTTTGATAATTTTGGTGGAATGTGAAGGGGAGAGATCAGAGAGAAGCAAATAAAAATGGATGGCAAAAGCTCTTTCAAATGAGTTTGCTTATGAACATAACATAAATGGTGTATTTATTCTTGAATTTCAGTGTGCTACAATCATGGTATATTTTGAATTAAACTAGAAGTATGTGAGAGATTAATGATTACTCCATTGGGTTCTGGAAGAGTTTTTTATTTCTATTTTTAAATTATTTTTTAAATGCAACTAATAATAAGGTGAAGTTGAGCTAGATATTGAATAAGGTGGAAACATAAGAAGATGATCCATCTTCCACCTAGTTGTTTCTGTCTTTACGTCTTCTGGGAACAATTTTTAAAATTTAATAATTTTTTAATGAGAAATTAATTATTAGATGGGTTGTGAAAAGGCTGTTGGGAAATAGTTTTTAAAATGGAAAGGAGATAATAGAATCAAACCTGTCCCGAAAATTTATAATTATTTTACAAAATATTGTTAAAACTGATTTCAGGAGAACAGAAGTGTATAAGATGTGGAAATGTAAGAATAAGCATTAACAATAAAAAAAAACTGAAAATAAAAATCTTCCATCCTTTGCTATCTAAGTGTCAATTTATGTTAGAATTTTTCTTGTTTTTGTTTATTTATTTATTATTTATACAAAGTTAATTACTATTTTATTAAGTATATTCATGTGTATGTATTTATTTTGTTAAATTGGAAGAAAAATATGGAATAGGAAATGTTTTATTAGAGTAAAAAAGTAAATGTAATTCTTAAATTCTTACAGAACAACATTTACAAATTAATAAATAAACAAAAAGTAACGGAAGAAGAAGTAGTAGAGAAAAGCACTGGTACCATTAGTGCGTAAAAAATAAAATTCTTTTGAAAATACTCTTATGAAATAAGCAATTCTTTTGCATTGGTAAATTTATCCACTTTTACCATTCCTTCTGATTATGTGCTTAAATTCAATGTGAAGAATAAGAAAATAAATGATTTAATAGGTGAAAACATGGTTGAAATAGAAGAAAACAGAATGATGAAATGTCTTTGGGCTGCTAATTCAGTTAATTATCTAGAAGGAATTGCTAAAGGCACCACCTTTGTTGATAGTTTTGGTTGATGTGCAATGAGATCATGAACAAATCTTTTGAACTAGTTTATGACTTTGGTGGACCTAATCTTCTTATTGGATATGACAAGCCTGAGATATAACTTAAGAAGTCCAAAAATCAAATGTTGAAGAATGACAAAGTACATGTATGTTATTAAGTCTTGATTCTTCTTAAATGATTTTGGTGCATTACATAAAGATCAGTTGAGTAATAACAAAGTTAATTCTTAAGTCATTTGTTCCTTGTGATAGATAATTTCTATGAAAAAACAAAGTTATCATAATACTGCTACTATTACTCTTATAAAGAAAGGATGCAAAGTTAGTAGAATTTTACTTATACAACAGTATCTGCCTAACTGCCAAACTGAAACTCTTTTTATAGGTTTTGTAAATTATTATTGGTGTCCATTCATATCTAAGCAAGCCTTTTTCTTCAATGCCAAATTCAATCATTTCACTTGAGTGGTTAATTTCTTTCTCATCAAAATGCTTGAGTTTTGGTTGATTATTTAAACAAACTTTTTGCTTTTTGCAGTTTTTTTTGACGAGAATTGTCGTCATCTTTTGACTAGATTTTTTGATTGAGTAATGAGCAATGACCCGAAGCGTGCTTTAGAGTGATATTCATTGCTCAACCACCTTTGTTTTTGTTTTTGGATGCTTAAATAATTATTTTTATGCAAAACAACTATCACATGTCAAGCATGATGTAGTGATAGTGATGGCTTCACATGATTTTTTTTTCTCTCTCTCCTTAATTTTTGGAATATATATATAATAATTAAGATTAATTATGGTGAAATTATTTTAAAAAATTAAACATATTACGTAACAAAAGAGTTGGAGTGTACTCTTACATAACTTACTCTTACTTTTCAAAGTATTTGTTAAATATTTTAACAATATTAGAATTGTGGTGTTGTTTCTTAAGAATAATGGTTACTTATTCATTACTTTTTGTTTTCATGAAGTGATTGCAATTTATTGGGTTGGGATGATTTCCTACATTGATTAGAGTCCACATATGTTCTGCAATAATGAATACAAAAGCAAAATCTACTTGGGAAGGTCCACAGCTAAAACAATAAAGCTTCCTAATCTTGTTTTTATGAAAGCATATTTTCATTATTAAAGTAAAAGCTTTTGGTGTCTTTCAATTTTGGTTACTAGAGTATGTTAGAGAAGTGTACACATGAACATTATAAAATTTAAATAAGAGACAAATATAATTATACACTTTACAGTATTAATGCATACTTGAAGAAAATTAAAAATATCTTTTGTTTCATAAACTCATTGTAATTATTAATTGAAGTATTTTGCTGTGATTTCCAAAATATTATTGGAGTTTTGATATGATTTTATTTTTAAAAGATATGTAAATTTTTTAAAAAGGGATAAGTACAATTTTTAATCTTAATTAACGGATATGAAATATTTTATTAATATTTTGTCATAGTATCTCTATGTTTAGTGGATTAAAAATTCATTTCATTAATGGTAACAAAATTATCACTCTCACAAAGGATTTTAGTACACTTTGAAGGTAGAAAATAGATGAAATATTAAAATATTTTTTTTATTTCTATTAATATTAGTATTTTTTTTTTCACAAGACTATCTGTATTTCTTACATTAAGTACACATTTAATATATAGATTGATCACACAGTGTAATTAACAACATATATAACCACATTAGTTTTGCTAATAAATAAGGAAAAATAATAATTAGGAGCTTGTTTACACACCATGCATTTGTATACTGATAAAAATCCATTATCATTTTAGGTATTTCCATTATCAATTCTATTTTGTTATACACTCCACATTTACCTTTTTAATATGCTTGGATTTAGCCAAAGTAGCTTTTTATTTTGATGTTGAACAAGTTTTGTACTTGAAACTTTTCAGTTGCTTAAATGCTAAGTAACTTAAGAAATTTACAAACCTGACAATTTTTCTAAGAAAATTTATGGGTATGTCCAAATTTTGAAAAAGTTATACTCACCACCTGAAAAGAAGGAAGTCCATCTTTCAAATACAAACCTGCTTTTAAATTACGATTTTTTAATTTAGGATTTTTTAAAAAATTGTATTCAGGATACACAATTTTATTTATTTTTTATTTTATAGAAGTTGTACATATTATCAAAAGCTTTTTTCTTTTTAATTTTGTGCTTTTTTTTATACTTTTAATAATTTTTTTAAACCTTTTAAATTTTTATGTAAACAATTTTTGTTTTGAGATATTTTTTAATAATTTGATTAATAAATTAAAATTGAATACGTTCTCTACCTTTCAACAGTCTTTATTCTTCTAAAATTTTACTGGTAGATTTTTTTTATGAATCTGAATTCAGATTTTGTTTTATATATTTTCTATCAATATTTCTTAAAATAATTTATTTCCCTTTTGTTTCATATATGTGATTTAATTTTTTATTAATTAAATTTAATATAATCTAATTTATGAAAGTAGTGTAATTTAAGTCTCACATTAAATAAACATAAAAAAATTAAATAATATATAGAAAACAAACTTAATGTCTTAAAACCCATTAAATAAATATAAAAAAATTAAATAATATATAAGAAACAAACTTAAGACATTAAAACTCATTTACTTAAGTAGTTATTTAAAAAAAAGAAAGACATGGAAAGTTAATTTATCAAGAAATAAAATATTAATTGATTATAAAAATAAGAAGATAAATGTTATATCTTCTTTCTTTGCTGGTATACACAGATTTACACTAAAAGAAGAATAATTATAATAAAATAATAATATATTAATAAAAATAAAATATAGAAATATTAATAATAAATTTATAAAATAATAATAAAAATATAATAATTATAATTAAAATATTAATATATTAATATAAAAAACCAAAATTAGTAATAAAATTATAATCATAATAATAAAATAATGAAAGTAATAATAATAATAAAATTAAAAATTAAAATTAAAAAATATTTTATTAATAATTCTAATTATATCTTTCATAAATTTTTATAAATTTTCTTCTTTTTTCTTATATCTCCCTTTAATCCAAACACATATAATTTTTACCTATTTTTCTCTCCAATTATTTTTTTTTTCATTCTCTCAAATCTATCTTCAAATCTAAATACACTATTAAGATTTTAGGTTGAAGGTAGTGTCATTTTTTTAGGTTGAATGACTCAAATTTTATTCTTATTTGTATTTTCCATATTTTCTCTTTGATTCTTGTTGTGTAAAAAATTTGATTAAATTTAAAACTTATATAATATTTATAAATAATCAGAATTAACAAGAATGATAAATTATCCTTAAAATTTAAATTTAACCAATGATTTTAATTAAGGTTAAATTCCTTTTATTGAATAAATGGTGGATTTATTCTCTATTAGAGTATAAAAAAGTTAAGGTTAAGTATTATGAATGTGAATAGAGACGTACTAATCAAATATTTTGAAAATAATTATAATATTTTTTATTTAAATTTATTAATCAAATAATTAAAAGCACTTTTTAAACTAAAAAATTATTTATCTGAAAATAAAATAAAGAAACTTTAAATGCAAAAAGAAAATGAAAAGGTGAAGTCTCAATGCTACATTCAAAACAGAAAAAAGGAAAAACAAAAATCCTGCGTTATTCTCAAGCACTTCAAAAAGAGAAATGGTAGTTTCACACTACTATTTTCAAATCAATAAAATAATAATATGAGTCTCTCTGTATGCCCATGTGTTTATTGTGAGTCTCTCTGTATGCCCTTTTGTTTATTATTCATATAAAAGAAAGTCAAGCCGAGAAAGGGAAAGTCTTGTGCTTGTTCTGCTAGTCTTGTGCTTGTTCTGCTGATCGATAAGGGTGAGCAATGAAAAATCTTACCCATGCATACTTGGAAGATATTGTATTCTCTTGGACCCTCAAAGATGCTATCAACGAAAAGCTTTTCAAGAAGAAGGTTTCTTTTTCACTTTGCATCACTCTTCTCTAACATATGCACGTAGTCATTTTAGATTGCAACTGCATATACTTGTTCAAGTTTAACGATCTACATATGTCTCAACGTCTTGATCATATGATATTACCTTGTGCACTAAGTATGATGTAAAGGGTTTTCATGAAAAGTTGTTTTCTAGCAGGTGAAGAAGATTCCACTGACATTCTCCTCAATGGAAAATTACAAGACTTCATTCATTCCTGCATTGATTGAGGAAACACACAGTGACCTGTCTTCAAGCTTGAAAGGAGTGTCTCAAGCTCCGTTCGCTGAAATCAGCACCCTTCGAAGTTCCAAACACTTGAAACCTCCCAATGACTTGGCATATCAGATTACCTTGAAGAGCACCAGTGATGGTGTGGGAAAATATGAACCTGAGGCTGGAGATGTCATTGCATTCACAAATAGAAGACCTAGAAGCATATATGACTTGAAAATGACCAAAGAATATTGCCATATGGCTTATGTTGTTAAGTCACCGGATATATTCAGTGGTGAAATCCCTATTCGGATATCTAAGTTCACAGCGAATGATATTGAAAATTACGTGGGAAGCAGCAAATCACAAAAGCTTTATGCTGTGTATCTCTTGAACATGACAACAAATGTTCGTATTTGGAGGGCCTTGACCTCGAAATTGGAGGGTGCAGACACGAACATTCTTAAGAAAGTGCTAAAAGTTGATACAACGGTAAGAATCACTAAATAGTTCATTTTTTATAAACTTTTCTGTTATATTTCACAAGCATTTAACTTGAGGTGATTTATGCTTCTTCAGTATGTTGCAACTTATGTTTATTAGAACCCTTGTAAAGCTAGAGCTTCATGCACATTTTGTTCTGGAATTTGTCCTTTATGTAAACTATAATTGTCTAAGAAAACAACATGCTTCATGTTTTTTTTGTATTTTACAGAACGGAGAAAACTGTGATGTTTGCTTGTCTGAAGAAAATTGTAGCCAAAGTCGAGCCTTTTCTGTCGCACAAACCATAATAAGTTCTCATAATCTAAATGAGTCTCAAAAAGATGCGGTTTTGAGCTCTGTCACACTGAAGAAAGGTGACCATAATGACAGTATTAAACTTATATGGGGTCCACCAGGGACTGGGAAAACGAAGACAGTTGCTTCCTTGTTACTTTCCCTTTTCAAGCTCAAAACCAAAACATTGGCATGTGCTCCAACTAACACCGCAGTGTTGGAAGTGGCTGTTAGATTGCATGGCTTGGTTAAGGGTTCTGTTGAGACTCCCGAGTGTGAGACATATGGGCTTGGTGACATAGTGCTATTTGGTAATAGTTCAAGAATGAAAATTGAGTGTTACAAGGGTCTTGAGGAAGTGTTTTTGGACAATCGTGCTGATGATTTGTTGCGCTGTTTTTCTCCAGGGATTGGTTGGAAATATTACCTGAAATCAACGATCAAGTTTCTTAAGGAACCAGATGAGGCTTATGGTTTGTACAAGAATAGTGTGGCGGTTGAGATGTCATTAGAAGAATTTGCTAAGAAAAGTATCAGTAATTTAGACACTGCATATGGTTCATATAAGAAACGTGCTAGTAAGAATCGTGATCCAATGACATTGGAGCAATTCGTGAAGAAAAAATACGCTAATATTGTAGAGCAATACCAGGCCTACAAGGATGAAAAAATCTTAACTTCTGGTATGCCAATTGAACAATTTATAGAGCACAGGTTGAGTTTCCTTGGACAGAAGCTCAAGATATTAATGCGAACCTTGTACACCCACATGCCAACATCTTTTATTCCATTAGATGTGTTGAAGAACATGTTGAAGGCTATGAATTTGCTAAAATCTCTTGAAGTTTCCATGCGTCAAAACATTTCCAAACGCACACTCTCTGATTGTGAAGATGGACAAAGCGTTCTTGGTTGCCTTGGATTGTTAGGCAACGAAAGAGATGAGTGCCTTGTCATCCTAAATACACTTTCTCAGTCAATTTCACTTCCCAACGGCCTTAACAAATATGGCATATCACAATTTTGCTTGAAGAATGCGTGCCTTGTTTTTTGTACAGCTTCAAGTTCTTGTAAATTGTACATGAAGAAGATGACACCCTTCAGATTTGTAGTAATTGATGAAGCAGCACAACTTAAAGAATGTGAATCAGCTATTCCATTACAACTTCCAGGCCTTCGTAGAGGCATCCTCATAGGTGATGAGAGACAACTTCCTGCCTTGGTCAAAAGCAAGGTAAGAGGAGTTGTTGTTGTTGTTGTTCTTATTATGTTTGATTGTGGCTAATGCATGTTTCTGTTTTGTATGCATAAATTGATAAAAATTCTAGATTGCTGACAAGGCTGAATTTGGAAGAAGTTTGTTTGAGAGGCTGGTGTTGTTGGGGTACAAGAGGCATATGCTCAATGTTCAATATAGAATGCGACCATCCATTAGCATGTTCCCGAATAAAATGTTCTACGATCAGCAACTTTCTGATGCTCCTGTTGTCAGTGGAATAAGCTATGATCAACATTTTCTTGATGGGAAAATGTATGCTTCCTATTCTTTTATAAACATTTCTAAGGGTATAGAACAGTCTAATAAAGACCATAGCTTGATGAACAAAATTGAGGTTGCAGTTATCTCTCAGATTATTGGAAGCCTTAAAAAAGGTAACTTTCTCTTTCTCCCTCTGTTGTGTCATTGGATGTTATTTGTAAAGATTTACAATGACAGCAATACAAGAAAAATAAAGTTTTATATGATTAATTCCTTTTTTGTTTGCAGAGTTTGTGAAGACCAAGAAGAAAGTTAGCATAGGAATCATATCACCATATAAGGCTCAAATTTCTGGAATCCAGCAAAAGGTTAAGAAGTACACTTCGGTTTCTGATTCTTACTTTTCTGTTAGTGTTCGTTCTGTTGATGGTTTTCAGGGTGGTGAAGAAGATATTATAATATTATCTACTGTGAGGTCTAATGGGAGTGGAAAAGTGGGTTTTCTTTCCAATAGTCAAAGAACAAATGTTGCTCTTACTAGAGCCAAGTATGTTTCTTCTAATTTGGTCATTCTTTCATGTTCTTTCCATATTATAAATATGCAATAGCTAATTGGATTTTTTTTTCTTTTACTTCAGATACTGCCTTTGGATATTAGGAAATGCTGCAACATTAATCAATAGCAACTCTGTATGGAGAAAGCTGGTTCTTGATGCTAAGGAAAGGGACTGCTTCCATAATGCAGATGAGGACAAGAAGTTGGGTCGGGTTATTGAGGATGCTCTTCTTGTGTCACGGTTTAAGAAACTCAGTTTAGCATAAAATGCTACAAATTTCTCCAGGTAAATTGAGAAATATATTTTTCATAATTCTTATGAATGATGATTTTCTTATCCTTGAAAATAATATTTTTCATACGAAGTAAAACTATTCGCATAGCTTAGTTGATGAAAGCATGTAAAAAAAATTCTCAGTAAAATGTTCCACCGTGGTTAGGTGCTAGTTGCAGAACTATGTTAATGCAATTTACATTGTTTTTATCTGTTGCAGGTCACAGAGACACTATTGATTACTGAGTTATTTGGATTTTTGAATTTTGCAACAGAGACATGCAGTGGTGTTCATATAAGTTTGTAATTTGAGTGACTACATTTACTAGCATATACTTTCTCTCTGGAATGAATATTTTTCTGCTCCTTATTTTTAATGTTGCCGATAAAAAAAAAAAAAAAAAAAAAAAAAAAAA
>Ga0209489_100511_pt1 | contig 72884 bp, 44 predicted proteins | sample SiratrowhiteBW_FD_187527 | JGI IMG/M metagenome (GOLD analysis project Ga0209489, IMG submission 187527) | Root nodule microbial communities of legume samples collected from California, USA - Siratro white BW (SPAdes) (version 2) | ecosystem: Host-associated > Plants > Roots > Nodule | place... | reverse complement strand
TATATATATATATATATAGTCTTAATGTATGCCACCCTATTTACATTGTTCAACCACTGCACCTTATTGTTAGGCCACTCTCTTCAATACTGAATATTCAAGATGGGGTTGGCCTTAGCAAGACCATGAAGTCAACAAAATTTGGTGAGGCTCTTGAGTCAACTAATCCTGCAACAAAAGGCTTTACAGTGGAATTGGTATTTATCCTTATTTTTGAGCCTTTAAATCAATACTTTATAAAAGGCTGCTAGTGTTTCATAATCACGTTTTGTAAAAAAGACAAGTCAAACTTTTAAGATTACTGTAATGACACATTTATGGGATTTGAAAACCTTTTGAATCATTGTACCATTTCAAACATGTACCTTAACAAGAATGTTTGACTTTGTAAATCAGTTTCCACTTGGCATTTCAAAAGCATGACCAAATCTTTAATGGAAGTGCTAAATGACTAAACCATCCTAAACTGCACCATTTACTGATTCCAAGGGTGAGGGTCATTTTGGTCATTGCCATGTGTTATTGGAATGCATCTGGAAGGGTTATAATATTTAACTTGCTTACTTCTATTGAAATTTTCAGCTAGCAAAACCAATAGCACAAGACAATGAAGGACAAAACTTGCAATGATCATCAAGCAGAAGAAGTACAATAGCTGATTTTGTGGAAACCTTATTGTGTTTGCAAAATTGTAATCTTTGTTCCTCAGTATTGGTGTCTTTGAACATGATGTTTGTTCTTCTTGTGAGCCTTGTTGTTTTGCAAGGCCTTGTGATACCAACCTGCTATTGCCAGATCAATTCTCCTCAGAACATTGAAACATTTTATCCAATACAAACTTCAGAACCACCCCTTTCAATCCAACCTCCTGAGCCGCCGCCAAAGCCACAGGCATCAGCGCCGTCATCAGGACCAGTGGCTGCAACAAAAGCCTCTTCATCAAACAGTAAGGTAGGAACAGCAGTGGCTGCAACTGCAGCAAGCACTCTTGTTGTTTCTGGCTTGGTTTTCTTCTTGGTCAGAAGGTGCTTCAGAACAAGGAAGAGAAAGGAGACAACAAAGAACGCTGCTTCTGGTGTAGATAGGAGTGTTGCACCTCAGATAGAGGTGTTTGAGAGAATGGAAGGAAACGTGAAGGGGCTGATCCTTGATGAGGATGGTTTGGATGTTATTTATTGGAGAAAACTTGAAGGTAAGAAAATGCCAGAAAAGGATTTCCAAAGGGAGGTGTTGGATAGTCCCAAAGATAAAGAAGATGATCATGAGGGAAATCCAGGGAAAAGAAGTGAATCCATTCAAGAAACTCCTCTTCTTAGAGAGAGATCTTCAACTTCCCACATGAACATATTTCTTCCAGAAGAGTCCTACACCATCATGAGAATTCCACCTCCTGCTCCTCCTCCCACTGTTCCTTCATCACTTGGAGGCTCTCCTACACAACCATCTTCTCCTTCCTTTACCCCTTCATCACCAAAACCAATCTCCACTTTTTTCTCATCAATTCCAAACTTTACAAATTCTGCAACACCAATAGCCCCTCCAAAAGTACCTGACAAAAAGAATGAAGCTGCAATACCAGCATCAGCACCACCACCTCCACCACCTCCTCCTCCTCCTCCCATTCCAAAAAACATGAACTCATCAGTAGCAGCTCCTCCTCCTCCTCCTCCACCAATCCCTCCTAGAAAGAGTCCGGCACCACCACCTCCTCCACCAAAGGCAAGTGGTTTGAAGTCGTCATCAAAACCGCCACCTACTCCTGTTGAAAGAACAGCAGGCGCCACAAGTAAGCAAGGAGACACTTCACCTGAGGTAAAACTTAAGCCATTACATTGGGATAAGGTGACTACCAACCTTGATCACTCTATGGTGTGGGACAAATTAGACCGTGGTTCTTTCAGGTAATCCTAGAATACTAGATTTTATAAATATCTAAATTTTGATTCCTCCATTTTAGCATTGGTTGATGAGTTATTGAACTACAGGGTTGATGATGATCTTATGGAAGCTCTCTTCGGGATAGTCCCCACCAACCCAAATGACGATGTCCCCAAAGAAAATAACTCGACGAGTTCTAGCAGGGATGCTTTCGCTCCATCATCAAATGCCTTCCTTCTTGACCCAAGAAAATCACAAAATATTGCTATTGTTTTGAAATCTCTGACAGTCTCTCGTAAAGAGATCATTGACGCGCTCATTGATGGTCAAGGCCTTAACATAGAAACCATTGAAAAGCTTGGTAGAGTAGCCCCAACGGAAGAAGAGCAATCACTTGTACTTGCATATGAAGGAGACCCTTCAAAACTTGCTGAAGCCGAATCTTTCCTACGTCACATCCTCAAAGCTGTTCCTTCAGCATTCAAGCGATTGAACGCCTTGCTATTCAGGTTGAATTATGACTCCGAGATTCAAGAAATCAAGGAGTTTCTGCAGACCCTTGAGATGGGGTGCAAGGAGCTTCGAAACCAAGGAATGTTTGTGAAGCTTCTTGAAGCAGTGCTTAAGGCTGGCAATCGCATGAACGCAGGCACTCAGAGGGGTAATGCTCAAGCTTTCAACTTGGCTTCTCTAAGAAAGCTCTCTGATGTGAAGAGCACTGATGGAAAAACCACATTGCTTCACTTTGTGGTTGAAGAAGTTGTTCGTTCTGAAGGAAAACGTGCTGTTCTTAACCGCAATCACAGTTTGAGTCGTAGTAGCAGCATGAACAGTAACAGCAGTGGAGCGTCTCAAAACTCTTCTGCTTCAAATGAACAAAGACAAAGGGAATACATAACACTAGGATTGCCAGTTGTGGGAGGGATCAGTTCTGAGTTTTCCAACGTGAAGAAAGCTGCGGTTACAGATTACAAAAGTTTTGTTGGTTCAATCTCAGCGCTCTCGGCAAGGATTGTTGAGATTCGAGAACTTGTTTCCCAGTGTGGAGATGATATGGGAGGGAACTTTGGGAGAGAAATGAACTTTTTTCTTGAAAATGCTGAGGAAGAATTGAGATTAGTGAGGGAAGAGCAAACAAGGGTGATGCAAATTGTGAAAAGAACAACAGATTATTATCAAGGAGGAGCTTCAAAAGACACTGTAGAACACCCTCTTTATCTATTTGTCATAGTTAAGGATTTTCTGGGAATGGTTGATCAAGCATGCATTGAGATTGCTCGTAACATGCAGAAGAGGAAGACACCTAAGGTAAATTAAGTATAACGCTGTAATAGTCTGCAGAGGTACCAGCACAAAGGACTTTGGAGGTTTAACATTGCATGTCATCGAAATGATAACACTACTCTCTTTGTTTCATTCAAAATATGAATGAGATAGATCCCAGTTTGTGGTGAGAGGATCTTGTGCTGCAGAGTGCTAACCATTGGAGGTTCGGAAATACTATGAGGGCAGTGTGCGCTTTTGCATTGATACGGTCAAATTCGGAAGCTAAAACCATTCTTGTAGTATCAACAATTTTCCAAAATTTTAACCGCTGAATGTACGTGTCACTTGTACAGAGAATTTTTGTTCTTGAGCATTTTAAGTCTCACGTGTATATATAGATCTTGGATTCTTTTGTTATCAACCAGAAGTCCATAACGTGCTGTGTTTCTTCTCATTTTCTATTGTATTTGAAAGTTCGACGAAAGGATTTTCTTTTATTTATCAGAGATATGACACCAAAGAAGCTGACTTGGCCTTGCTAAAAAAGTAAACTGACCACGCGCATGAACTAATAGAGCAACGTATATACAAAGGACAAATGAATTCAATGATTTTATTCATCAAAACAATTAGATTTGCCTCTGCAAAATACACGACAAATTTGACATTACTATCTTGTCTGCATAGTCAGAAAACATTCATAAATTGAATTCCCGCTTACAATTATTTCTGCAAGTTTCCTCTGTTTATAAAGGTTGTGCGGTTTTAACTTCTCAGTGATAATTGTACCTTTCTGTTTATGTATGCATTTGTGTACACCCAAAAGTATTATCCGACAACTCCATAACTGTACGCAGTTATACAGGTTTTTTCTTGTAAACTCTAACTACAAAATAAGGAGAGAAAAAGAAAGGATAATAAAAAAAAAAACAAAAGGCAAAAAGTAGAAAGAGAGAGAGCCTATTGTACAAGTTCAAATTTTCAAGTTGCTAGCACAAGAATTCTTCCTCGTATAGGTAGCATATCCAGCCATATTTATTTCTGATTAGTGTATATTGGAGAGAACATATCTCAAACTTGATACTGAAATTAGTCAGCTTTGTGTAACCCACTTAATTAGTGTTGTTCCTTGGTTCTGAAAATTCTTCAATCATGTTTCCCAATGTAACAAAGTCTTGCATCATTGCATGTGAATGGGGGGGATGGGCGAGTTGAACTTTAGACAACTTTTATATCACCTTAGCTTCTTAGGGATACATGGTCTACAACACGTTAAAAACCATATCAATCACCCACATAAAGCAAAATAATGATGCAACCAATAACAGATATTTGCATTTCTTACATTACATACATTATACAATATTATTTCCTAATCAACACAATGCCTAGAGGGGTGCAAGGAAGAAAATTATCATCAATAAATGATGCCTACTCCTTCCTCATAATGTTCATAAGCTCCCATTTAACTATGAGGTTGCTCCACTGTTGCTTACCAACATGAATATCACAGCATTGAGCTGTTTCAACAAACATTTCCTTTGAACATACAGATCTACCTGACACAATGGGGTATTTAACCTCTTTGCTCCTTCTTCTTCACCTTTATCACTTGTGGGGCCACCGAGGATTCTAACTTTTACTTTTAGCATCACCCTGAAATGACAAATAACAGTTTAATGGAATAAGCCTTCCTTTAATCGCATATTTGGCATTCCCCCACCCTCCTTTTTTTTCCTTTGGTACATATTGATGTGTATAAATAATTGATATCGCACGTTAGCAGTATTAATAGAGCTCTGAAAAGTAAGGCACACTACTATATAGCATCCGAGCAAAAATTTTCCGAAGTAAAATACAAATCATGCCTCAAAACTCATTTAGTGTAACATAATCAGCGGTCAACAAATATCTTTAAGGAAAAAAACCAGAAGCCATCTTCAATGCCTAGATTTTGTCGGAGTGGATCTGTGTTGTTGAGTTTAGGAAACCTAAGAACATTACTCATATGGCTTGGCAGGAAATAGTTGAGGTTAATTCCTGACAAAATATACCAGCGAACATTGGTATCATTCATTCTTAATGATACTGTAATCCTAGAAATGATGTTAGAATGTATGATGTAAACAAGAACTTTTATTATCATCTGTAGTATGACCATCAACCACATTGCTCATTTGGCAAGAAACAGGTTCATGCTTACAGCAAAACAAAACAACTAGGTCACATAGATCTCCCTTTCTTGTCAACAATCACCAGACTCCAGTTATAAGTTGAGGAACACAAGTTTCGGCTTACTTCAATTAAAAGTTAAGTTTTATTATTTCAATAATTTATAGTTGTGTCTCCAGAAACAGAATGCAATCAATTGTAGCTGTTTTACACATTGCTTTACAGATTAGACACAAAGAAAATAAATAATCAGTCATTACCCTAAGGTGAAAAAGAAGGTAAGAATTTAAAAAACAGTTTGCCGACAAACATAAACTACAATTTATGTAGGGCACATATATCAGATAAAATGTACAACTTGTACCTTTTCTGGACGACTTTTTACTACTTTTTGACCACGGTGAAGAGCTGGTGTGGATGTGCCTTTGACATTATGTTTTAACCTTGTCATCTCTGTCTCTTTTTTTTCCTCCTGTGTTTGATGCATACAGAGTTCAGACAAGCCATTTATGGATTAAAATAGCAATGCCATTTACTACCTTATCATCATGAGTGTTGGAATACATTGTTTAACACATACTTTATTATTTAGTTAAATTTTCTTAAAAACTATTAACTCCATACATAAGCGAAGTTTCTTTAATAAGTAGCACTCACAAGGTTTTGTGATTTCCAATAAATATCAGTTACCAGCAGGGAATGTATTCAAAAGAGGGTGTTTCTGGCATTTTTCCTAGTACACTAGATATGCAGACACACATAAGTGAAACCAAAGGCAAGATGTAGGAAATGCTAGTCATTTCTAGGAAAACATTTTGGAACATGAAAGAGTGCACTTTTACCTTTACTTTTGATTGAAGACGCATTCTTTCTACTTCTTTTCCATTAGATTTTTCCTCTATTTTTCTTGAAGACTGTTTAAGAAATAGAAAGTGAAAAGGCATGAGTTGGTTGGTTGAACTCTCATAATCTTATGCATATTCCCTGTTACAGGCACTGAAATGTAATACACAAATATCAATAGCTTGTCCTACCTCTTTTCCTTTCTCTGCTCTGATGTCACTTTTTGGGCCAAAAGTAGTTCGTACAACATTTCCACTTTTATCCGCACTCCCAACCTTAGTTGGCCTATTCAAAAATAAATTCTAGAGGGTCATATACAGAAGATTTCAACTTAAGGAGAAATTTCAATTAAATTACAATAGATGTGTTAGACAAAACCACAAGTTATAAAATATAAAAATATATTTGAATCAATTTGCATAACAATAACTCGCTACGTTTCCTCCTCTTTTCTACAATATCCGTAGTTTCCTTGCTAAAATTTCTCCCAAAGAAAGCTACCAACAAAAACATGACCTCATCAAATGGTAATCTTAAGCGCACCAGTAGGATGAAAGAGACAAAGAGAAAAGGACTATGAAATATTCATAAAGAAAAAGAAACTAGTGCAATGAAAACTCATTATCAGTGCAGATTAAAAATTTTACCGTCCATTTTCTTTCCTCAAAGCCGTAGGTGTTGAAACCTTTGACACGATCCCTCTTGAAGGAACCTGCCCAGGGAATAAAGAGGAAAACATTTTTAAATCAATATGATTTTGAACAGTTATATAGTACAATTTGCACTGTATAAAAAAACAATTGTCAATAATGAACAGTAGTCCATAAAGATTCTCCAATTACCTGCTTCTTTATCAAAGATTTGTCTTCCCCAGAACTTTTTGGCTGGTTGAAGCTGTTCTGGAATGTCTTAAATGCTCGTTTGACTATGTCCTTATCCCCCATTTTCTCCATGATTAAAGATCTCCTCATGGGAGCTTGAGGAGCTGGATCAGGATTACTTGGAGTCAAGCTCAGAGACATGTGCAAAGGTTTGTTAGCAAATTTTCTGCTCTCCCCGCTAGATGTAATTTGCCTCCTAGACAAAGATGGAGAACTTCCCTTTTTAGTTGAAGAAGCAGGTGTTACTGTTTTGGTAGGAGTTGATGCAGGCTTTGAACTTCTTGGTGTGGAAATCTGGGATGTCTTAGAAGCAGATAGCATTGGTTTCTTCTTTGTCTTGGCTGCATTGCTGCCCTTGTTCACAGATGTAACCTGTCCAAATAAAATGGAGAGAAATTAAAATCAGGCTAACCAGATTACCAACCCTTAAGAAAGAACATGAATCTGATGGATATATATGAATTAAATCAAACCTTAGATTCCTTTGGATGAACCAATTTCACGTCGTTTGCTTCAACTTCTGAAGCCTTTTCTGTCTCCTTGTACACAACGTGGGAAATTTCCTTCACATCTTCAGCTTCAATGTTAGGACTTTCTTCATATTTCATGCATGCATCTTCAGGTTCATCCATCTGGAAGGAACCATGTGATCCACTTTCCAGTTCCTTCTTCTCCATCTCAACTGGTGAACTTTGGTAATCTCTTGAAACTGCAACTTCCTCCTCAGAATCATTAACATGGGTCCCATGGATCTCACCAACAGAACTGGTTTCTTGCGTAACCCCTTCATTGAAATCTTGAGTGTCGGATTTATCAAGCTCTGCATCAGCGTTACCACCCAGATCTACTTCACCTTGATCTTCTGATCTGAAAGAATCTTTCTCCCTCTGCTTCTCCTGAGCCAGCAATTCCGCTTTCCGGGCAGCAATCTTCTTGTAATGGGCTTCAAAGTAAGCTTTTTTCTGAGCCACTGATCCAGGTGTGGCACACTTCTCAACTTCTTCTAAGTACTTGTTGGGAGAGAAAGAGGACCATCTCTCCCAAGACAAGGAATCGTTCTCAAATCTCCCAAATGAAACAGACACATGCAAAGGAGAATTGGAAGCGGCACTTTCTCCCATCTGCTTGAAAAAAACAAAAACTTTTGTGCATAATTGCAGACAACCAACACGGACACAACTCACAAACAACACCAAAAAGAGCACAGGATTTCAACAATCATAAATTGGGATGTGATCCAACCAGAGAGCAAGACAGATTTGCAACAATAACAATAATAAAAAATAATCAATGTCTAATGTTGAAACAACCTTAATGACAAATGAGTTTACCTTATCTTCAAAGACTGTTGCATCCACAAGAAATTCACCCATAGAAGTAAGTTACTACTTCGCCACAGAAGCTATGCACAGTGTGGCCTGTAAACTAGGAATTGGGGAATAATCATTCCTGGATATCTCACTGAAATGACCAGGAGTAAGAGTCCTTCACAATGGGACAAAAAAAAAGACTCTAAAATAATTTGCAGCATATGATGAGAAAGGGGAATAGCAGGGACATGTACATGTGGATCTGGAGTGAGAGAATACTCATTTTTTTTTTCCTTCACATCAAATTCTACTTCACTTTTCTACAGTAACAACACCCTTTGTCTGCTTGTGGTACTTCTGGAAACTCCTAAGACCAAAAAACCAATCATAAAAAAATCCAACATGCCCCAAAAGCAAAATTTAGAGCAAAGTGCAAAGTTACTTGAGGTTGCTATATCACAACTGGTACTCATTTCCTAAAAGAAAGATTTAACTTTTGATGCCAATAAGTACCACCGCTTTCCAGTGAGGGACAAGGTTGAATCAGTTTGGATTAGACTTCAGGGATCACAACACAACGAAAGGACATAGAATGATGAAAGGGAAAAAAACCTTGTACAAAGTAAAAAAAAGAACAAAAAGATACACGATACCCTTTTTAGCAAATAATTACTCAAATTATATAGCTTCAATTAAACAAGTGACCATGCACTGAATAATAAAACAAGGAGCTCACAAGTCATGTCACAACCACACTTACATCTTTTTTTCCCTCCCACTAAACTAACGAATATCTCTATGCTAGATGGTTCAAAGAAAGAGACCCATTAACCCCAATGGTTAGATACGTGGATGAGATTGAGATCAACCATGCAATGTAAGGCAAGGAAGAAAGGCCCACATCGCCACGAGCTGAACTCTTGCGCCGCGTGTGGAAAGTTTGCATGTGACGAGTCTCAAAATTTATTATAATATGTAGCATTTGGGCTACATGTGGACCATGATTGAATCGGCTGAACTAAAAGTATACTCGTATAATATAAGGTCCTAGCCCCTACCTTCAAATAAGAACAAAAAACGATGCCGTATCAGTCCCTACTACCTCAAACGACACCGTTTGGTTTGCAGGGTGGTGATCCAAAATGGGCCCAAGCCCAAATAAAGAATGAAACTAGAAGCAATAAAAAGTACCTCAAAATCAAAAATCATTTTCAGTCAAATAGAAAGTATACATCACACCTTGTGTGGCTTAATATGATTTGATCACATTTACTTTAAGCTTTTCCTTTCTTTCCCTTATCCTATGCTCTTAAGCTACTCAATCACCACACCCCACAACACACATGGAAGTTAAATCAATATCAACATCCACCACCTGCTCTCTCTTTCTCTTCTACAAGTATATATATTTTTTTCAATTTGGCTTATGCAAGCTAGAACCCACACTACAATTGTAGAACAAAAAATTCACTTGTTTCCTCAATAGTAGCAAAAATGAGAAACTATTTTCACTTACTTTTCTTCACCCTATCTCTTCTGTTGGGCCAATCCAGACCCGACCCTGACCCACTTCAAGATTATTGTGTTGCTGATAATGATGGTGAATTTTTCATTAATGGGGTGCCTTGTATCGACCCAGATAAAGTTTCATCATCACATTTTGTGACATCTGCTTTGTCTAAGAATGGTAACACTAGTAACCTATTCGGCTTCAGTGTCACAGCCACCAACACTGTTAATCTTCCTGGGCTTAACACATTGGGCCTGGTATTGGTCCGGGTTGATATAGCGGGGAATGGGATTGTGCCACCTCACTCGCACCCACGGGCCTCCGAAGTGACCACTTGCCTCAAGGGCCAGCTTCATGTGGGCTTTGTTGACACAAATAACCGTTTGTTTACCCAGAACCTGAAGCCCGGTGAATCATTTGTGTTCCCAAAGGGCCTGGTACATTTTTTGTTCAATAGTAACTCAAAGGAACCAGCACTAGCCATTTCTGGTCTAAATAGCCAGAACCCAGGTGCACAAATTGCATCACTTGCAACATTTGCTAGCAAGCCTCCTATTGCTGTTGAAATTCTTAAGAAGGGTTTCCAAATTACCGGCAAAGAAGTGGAAACCATTCGTAGAAACCTTGGAGGGTGATGATTAATTGATTATGATGGTAATGGATGTGACCCACTTATTGTTACCAATATGCTTAATTTCTTATTGCATTTTGCTTGGGATTGTAGGTGCGAACATGGTGTTAGATTGGCATATTTAAAATGTCTGATTGCCTATTTAAAATGAAAAGAAAGAGACACCGAAACGGTCGTTTTACATTACATGTTTAATAATCAAACTAAAATCAGATGGCTGATCTGAGTCATGTATTGAATGTTGTGGAGTGAAGTATGATTTGTTTTTAATTTGTTGACACAGTTCATATAGCTGGCACCTTTTTTGTAAGGTTGATGATGAAAAAGGGAGTGTGTATAAATTCAAACCCCTTATGAATATTTCCATAGCAAAAGTTACTTCTGTTTATACTACTACACTTTTCTGTTCCTCAATCATAGTCAGTTGATGTCATTTTTTTCTGCAGACATGACGCAAACAATACAATTGGCAATTGCCAACATGTTTTGTACACGGATTTTTATTGTTTATTCCTCCAATACATGATATTCTTGTAGCACATTAGGCTAATAATAGTGCTTTCAATGTGACATTTTTCTTATTTTTATTCCCGAATAAAATAAAATAAAAAATCACCGATTTTAATTGAGGAAATGAAATACACAGCTCTGGTAAACTTCAAGTTTTTTCCTATTCATACCACTGCAGCAACTGTTTAACTTTCTGTTCCTCGATCATTTTTCATAGAACTCGTATTTGTAGACCACATGTTGCAAATAATGCAATTGGCAGTTAATTAATAATGACCCTATTTTCCCAATAGATTAATTCAGCAAGCAAACGCGAAATTTCTTAATTTCATTTGAAACAGACATTGTAACGGTACACCTCATGTGGTCAACTTTGGTAAACCAGAACTGCAAGCCATGACTTCATGTAGGACAGATGGCACATACAATAGAAATTAAGAACTAGCATAATACTGTTAAGTATAAACCAATAATTTAGCATTATGAGTGTTATTCTTATACAAATTCCTTGGATTCTCATGGAAGTTTTGAGAAGACTCAAATGACATGACGCCTGTGAAGAAAATTGCGAGTCAAGATGAAATTGCAATGATTTATCCATACGCGAAGAACTTTCCAAATAACATTAGCTGTGTGGTGGGGTCTAAGGTTGTTGATAAGTGAAAACTACGATCGCTGTTGTTAGGCATCATTTCAGTTTCCTCATGGCAAAGGAAACAACCGTGAGCGAACCTACTACCACTTCAAACCCTTTTCATGTGCACTTTATTTCCCCTTTTATTACCCTTAATTCATAGTCATTCCGTGATCAATTCTCAATCATAACATCACAACTGCCATTGTGCCTTCCTCTTTGTCCTTTCATTTATTCACTACCTCTATTTTTTATCCTGATTTTGATTTTGTTTTTCATATTTTACACTGTTCGAAATTGACTAAAACCTCACTTCATCGTTCAATGTCTAATGGTGACCTCACTGCACCATTGAATGTGTAATAGTCACAGGTGGGAAAGGAAACAAAGGGTGATAGAAACCGAATCCAAATAAAACAATGAACAACTGTCTGTTATTCTTCACTTTGTTTGGCACATACAATCAATGGTCCCATACAAAGAACTGAACCCACCCACCAAAATCGTTCCTATGGAACCCTCCACCAGCAGAAAAAAGAATCGAAATTTCATATTTTGTAAAGCACAAGAATTTTAAACGCCTTAAAAAAAGAGAGAAATTCTACAGAAAGAATGAAGAACCCCAATCAATCTCTTCTACTCAATCTGTTCTGTACACTGCTAACAAAGAATCTCTGAACAACAAATGTACCAAAGAATCACCATCATCATCTTCTTCATCGTCGTTGTCACAACAAATCATGAGCATAGCCAACCAAAATGGAAGAGGAGAATCCCCAGTTCTGATCTCTCGCCCTATCCCTCACTTGTTTGGGTTTATACAAATCATAAGGCTCCCAAAGACGATCCAAGGGACAAGGTTTCTTCTCATCAAGCCTCACCCAAGGCTTCCCCTTTCCACTCCAATGTAACAAACTAACAGGACCAGGATGCAAAGACCGACACACCCCATTAACGTTGTCCCCACCAAGCCCATGCTGGTTCCATCTATGATCAATGGCTTCAACATTCCCTGCGAAAACAAGCAAAAAAGGAGGCAGAGAACCCAACTCATAAATCCTCTTCTTCCTCTGCAGTTCCATCCAGTTCTCGATCCTCTTCCTGTAGTTCCCCTCCCTCCACCGCACCAAATCCATCACCATCACCCCAGTGTTGAAATAACAAGGCTTTCGAGAAGAGAACACGCGAGAGAGCAAAGGGTCGTTCCAGAACTCGTCGGTGAAATACTTCGTGAAGTTCGCGTGGCAATACTCCGGCGCACCGATCACGCGCGCGTCCGCGAGTGGCACGCGCCACAGCTTCCGCACGTCGTCGACCACCACCAAGTCGGAGTCCAGGTAGATCACGCGGTCGACGCACGTGTCCAGCATGTCGCCGAGGTAGTTGCGCGCGTAGTTCAACGGGTTTTCCAAGGCTTGTCGGACCGAAGAGGAGATTAGATTAATCACCGTGTCTTCTCTAAAGATGTAAACTTTGAAGTTCAAAGAGGGGAAGATGGACCGAACGAGGCTGGTCAGAACCCGGGGGCTTGCCGGGTCGAACTCCGCCGCGACGAAGTGGAAGAACACGCTTTCCGGGCACGAGGAGTGGCGGAGGACGGAGTGCACCGCGGCGATGGAGCCGCGGAGGTAGCCGGAGTCGAGGGTCATGGCGATGTGAACCAGAGACGGGTCGCACGAGGGGAGAGCGGTGTGGGTCGAGGAAGCGGGGCAGCCCGCCCCATTTCGGTACTCCGGCGCCTCGGAGTAGTGGAAGAAGGCGCCGTCGTCGTCGGTGGTCGGAAAAGAGCGGATTCCGAGGCAGAAGAAAGGGGGGAAGAGGAAGCAGAGAATGAGGGAGGAAACGACGGCACCTAGGCGAAGGGGAAGCATTGGAGTAATGGGTCGGTGGCAAAACGGGTTCTTGGTGGAAGAAAATGAAAGGGTCTCAAAGAAAAAACGGCATTGTTGGAATTTCTTGTGATGTTCTTGAGCTCTGCGTTTTTTCTTTCTTTCTTCTGTTGGTGCGTTTTAAAGAGTACGCGGTTTTGGTTTTCTCTGGAACCAGATGGAGTGAAGTTCCAGAGAGAGAAAGAGAGAGAGGTGGAGTTCTGAGAAAAACAAATCTATGACTTACTTACACCAGATTCATTTTTCATTCATTCATCACTGTCTCTGTCCAATTTCTCTCTCTCTCTCTCTTTCTCTTTTTTCTTCTTTTTTTCTATCTGAAAAAAAAAGGGAAGAGGACGTGTCTGGTTTTAACACATTGGCAGCTGCTGTTAAGCAAGGAATTTTGTTTTTTTTTTTTTCTTTTTTGGTACTTTTTCTTTTGCCTCTCTGTCATTATTCATCATTTTTTAATTTCCTTTTTCCACAATTTTACAAAATACCATTCGAATGCGTGTTCCTATTTAAAGATCCAAAATATAATTCACGCGTCCAAAACGCTCTCACGCGCTCCCTAATTACTAGAAAAAAAATTATATGTAGAAATTATTTGAGTTTTCCAAAAGAATTGATATTACTAGAGAAAATTAAATATATTGATATTGGGGTATGGAATTTGTATTGTGTTTGTGCATCCACGAGATACAAGCATAAGAGCACAAGAACAGGTGGATATTCAGTAAATAGCTACGTGCCAAATACATTTTGCTGTCATAAGCTGGATTTTTCAAATTCAGCAGCCAGACGTAAAACACGAAAATGAATTTTGTATTCTTCTGTTTAAATTAGAAAGTCAATTTTGCTATTTCTCTCTGTGCTGCTTATACACCATTCCGAAATTCGTATAATGTTGATTTGATAACACAGATTGCTTTCAATTCCAAGGAGATGTTCCTTGCCGTGAAATAAATTTTGTAAGTGTCGTTTGTTACCACTTACGATGAACAGGTAAGTACATTAAAATACTAATATTTTTGTATTAATTATGGTTGTTCTGATTTGTGACATATTTATTAGGCGTTAGGGTTCATATTATCTACTTTCTTAAAATTTAAGGTAAATCTACAATTAATCTCTTAAATTTGGGAAAAAAAGAACAGTTTTATCCTTTCAGCTAAATTGTTCACTTATATGGGAAGTGTCATTAAAAAAAATATTTAATACATTATCTAAAAATGAAATACTTCTCCTATATTGAATAAATCTCTTTCCCTTGTTGATTTTAGCTAACACAGTATTTATTACAGCATTTACTAGTGCATTCACCATTCTCAAGTGTTGTGACAGCTAGCTATGAGCATGCAGAGTTGCCAATTTTAAATTGTAATTGCAATATTGTAATCTGCATATCGTGGTTGGAGGGGTTGCCTTGCCTATTTATGAACATAAATGATGTTTGACCATTTCGATGCAAAAGAAAACCAAAAACTAATGCAATTCTGTGTTTCATTTCACTTCCTCATCACCATCTTCAAGAGCTCTTTTCATCCCACCATGAAAACTCTTCCCTCCTATTCTACTATCTCATCATTATTATTTCTATCAACCATCAAAAATGCACACTTTCCCTGTTAAATATAAATACATTTTAATTATTTTTATCTTATTTAATGATGCTTTTTAAATATTTTAACTTTAATTAATGTCAAATATTTTGGTACATCATTTTTAATTTATAAGAAGATTATTTTAGAAAGGATAGTATCATATTAGTAAAATATGTGCATTGGTGTTTTCCTTTTCCATTTATTAATACTTGTTATTAATAGAAAATATCGGTAGCCTCTGAATTTTTGAAAGAAGGTGATTTGCAAGCGGAGTTAAAATTTAGAAAGAAACAGTTAAATTTGTTAAAAAGACAGCTGTAAACGAATTTTCAACGCTCTAATCAGTAAACATAAAAAATTATAAATATATAAATAAATAGTGAGTTAATACTTCCTATAAAATTGATTTGTATTTATATACTTTGTGGATGTAAATTGTAGTGTTAAAAAGATAAATAATAAACATATCTAATTATCATATATGTTATTCAAATAATTATTAATATATAAATATTTAAGTATATAGTTACATTTACATTTTATTTATTTGGATTATGTTCAACTTTATTGTATCATGCTTAATTTGATTGGATTTTTGGATTATTATATATCTTCATATACGCTGAATTCAAATAATTATAATACTGATTATTTATATTACATAAGTATATAAAAATGGATTATGAGGTGTATGGTAGTTTTTTCAAATAGCGATAAAATGTGAGTACGTTACATATTAGTAATATATATTCCTTTAGTGTGCTTATTATTTTTCTAAATTTTGTTTAGAGGCTATTATTTTATAGTGATATATTACCTCCTCGCATATTTATTTACCGTTTAAAATTTATATAAATTAAAAAATAATATATATATATATATATATATATATATATATATATATATATTACACAATTTTACTATAATAGTTTCACATTCTCAATAAATAAATAACTTTGGTGATTGATCATTTAACAAATTAATTTATGTAAGTAAAAATTAAAGTAATAATAATTAAGAGTACACTATAAAATGATAACATCACTTATTTTTGAGACTATGATAGTATATAGATTTAAACCCAACTGTACATAATTTGAGACTATGATAGTATATAGATTTAAACCCAACTGTACATAATTTGAGACTATGATAGTATATAGATTTAAACCCAACTAAAATATTTCAAATTAAAAAGATAAATACTTTTAAATCCTCTTATTAATATATTATTTTTGTATCATAATTAATTACGAGAATATTTTATATTTACTAGATATTATAAATATATATATATATATATATATATATATATATTATACTATTTAGTTAATAATTTATAAGATGGAATTAAAAAGTAATAGAACCTTTTTCTTTAGAGATTAATGTCTACCAAAATTATTTTCCTTTTTAATATAGTTGTTTATGCCAAACTAAACTAAATGTAACTTTTTTGGATTAGAACATCAGTATGACCTATTCATAATTAAAAAGTAATAACTAACATCATTGGAATTTTGAAGTAACCTTTCATTTATTAGATTAAAATCCAGGAATTCAAAAGTCCTAGTGAGAATTGAAATTCTTATAATAGCAAAATCTGTTAATAATTTTATTTTGAGATATGATTAGTAAAAAAACTAACATGAAGTAAAATCTTTATTACATTAGCATTTTAAATTTAATTAGCAACATTTCTTGAAAAACATTAAGAACGTAAAGAAATCCCTTTAAGAAATTTATTGGCAAAAACTCTGTATTGCTTTAAAATTTAAATCAAAACTCTTTTTACAACTGGTAAAGCTTGCCCAGACATTATTGGAAAAGGAATCTTTTGAAATTTTCTCACAGTATCTTTTCATAGTGCTTTTATCTTCTTCTTTTTTTATGTAGGATCATTAGAATAACTTTTTTACACAGTAACACCTGAATAATCTAACTTATATTTTCAAGTTATTAACCACATTTGCATTTTTTTTTTTAAAATACAAATTTAATAGACCAGAAAGAACATTTGTAGAAAAACAAACAACTGAGCAAACATAATATTGTGGATTAAAAGGGGAAAAAGGGAAAAGAAAGAAGCCAACAACCACAGAGCACTAAAGAAGAGAGAAGTGTAATAGAAATGAATGATATTATTGAATTTGCATGATGATGATTGATGGAGAAGAAGCACTTTTTCTAAACTGCATTTTCAGTGGCGTGGCTTCCACCACTACCAACGTCAAAGGAACCACTACCAGTGACAGATAGATCATACAATAATTTCTCAAATCCAAACACAGTACAAACCCAAATATAGCCATTTTAATTATTAATATCAGTAATATTTCATGTAACCAATCACAATACCAATAACTGTTATTTGATATTTGTAATATAAGTTAACATTTTAATGAGATATTCATCTAGACTTTAAATCCAATGAAAAAAAAAATCATATTGTTAACTAATCAAAGGTGTTCTCAGGTGTGATTTGAAAAAGTTATTGCAAAAGTCAACTTATCATACATATTAATTAATAAAACCCCACTGTTGTATACAAAAAGTACATTTTTTTTCTTTTTTTTTTCTTTTAGTATTTTGTATTTTGAAAGTTTTCCTAACTTATTTTCAATATTCAGTTCATCTAAATTTTTAAATATCTGAAATAAAAAGGCAATGCAAAAGAGAAATATAAAATATTAAAACATAAAAAAATTAAAATTAGGGTTTAAAAATAATAATTAATCCAGTAAAATATAACAGATAAAATTATTTAAGAAATTATAACAACATTTTTTCAAGATATGTAATATCTTGTATAAATGAACAATAATCAGTTCATTAGAAAAGTTATCAAGAGTACATTTAGTTGAAAAAAATAAAATTAATTCAATCATAAACTAGAATTAATTTTTAAATGTTTTCTCATAAAAAATAAATGTTATTTTAAATGTGTACAGAGATTAATTTTTGAGTTGTAAAAATGGTGAAGCATAACAATAAATTTTGGAAATAATAAGACTATTTAGAATGATTGTTATATAAAAAGGTGATATGATATGGTAATAAAGAGTTAAAATGGGACATTGCTTCGCTGGCAGGACCCCACTGTCGGAACACCTCTGATGTATCCAATTGGCTAAAATCCAGTCATCACGTGCTTCCCCACTTTCTATCCTTCACTTTCACCAATGCTGTTTATGCCTCTAATTTTTTTTTCTCAAATTATTTATAAATATTAAATATATTTTTAGTTTTAATAATATTTTTTATTTATAACATTTAATTAGGGTGCCAAATGCTTGAACCACCAGTCAATGGCAGAGGAAAGATAAAGCGAGGTGGACTTGCTCCCGACACTCAGGTAAAATGATAATTTTTTACTAATCCTATAATAAGAAAGGGTTTTATTTTTTTTTTATATTTTTTTCTCTTATTTATTTATATATATATATATATATATATATATATATATATATATATTTCAAAATCATGTTTAGTTTTGTAAATATTTTTTAAATTTTAATATTTTTAATTAGATAAATTAAATATATTATTATTTTTATATGTTAAATTATTTTGTTATAATTAATAATTAGAATTTAATTTTAATTTGTGAAAATTAATAATTTAAGTCAAAATATATTTGTACATTATATAATATAAAAATTAATATTTTAAACTATTTTTATTTTAGTTTAAAAAATGAAGTGGATGATTGAGTTAGAACAAGTTAGCAAGTTAAAAGTGTTAATCTATATAATGGTCTACGTGTATAATGGTTTAAATAAGATTAAATATAAATATTTTATTGAATTACAAAAATTTGTAAATATAAAAATTTAATTATTCAAATTATTTCATAAAAATCATCACATCTACTTTTTTTTCTAAGAAGATTTTGAGTTGATAGTTTATCATTTTGAAAATTTAAATTTGTCTTAATAATATTAGTAGAGAGAAGGTAATTTATCAATTATATTTTTATTTATAACTAATTTTTTTCCTTTTCTTTTAAGATGATTCCTTCGTGTGTTGTTTGCATGTTTAAGAGTAGATGTTTGCATGTGAAATTATAACAAATAAAAAGTTTTATACTTTTAAGTTTTTAATGATACCTTTAGTTTAACAATCACAGTTTCTTCTAAGCAAATCCAAACTTCATGTCTTAAAAACATGAGTTGTTAGGTTTTCACTTAGTTTAATTGGATATATAGATAAGAAAAGTTTTGATTAATGATATTTTGATGATGAATTTGAAGTAAGACTTGGTTTAGTTGTGAAAAAATTTGGTATAATAATTATTTTGATACATTGAGGTTATCGAAAATATTGAATTGTTGCATTTTGAATTGTAATTTCTTCTTTAAATTAGTTTTAAAACTAAAGTAAATTCATTTATTTTATTTTTGAGAGATAATGTTAGGTATTGAAGTAAGAACTCCTATCTTTTGAGTTCTCTTGTTAAGAATTATATATTGATATCATGATGTGTACTTTTTTGTTTTATTAATTGTTGTCAATATTTTTTGTTTTTCATGAATGATTCTAGTATTGGTTGTAATTCTAATCTCTCTTGGAGGTTAATGTACATTATATAGATAGATTCCTACTTTGTTTGTGTATGAAAGAGTTGAAACTAAGTTTCATTTTTATTTTTTTTAATGGTATGAAATCTTATTAATTATCAACTTATGTTTCTGGTGCTACCAATATGATGCCTTAAATTCTATGTTTTTGAATCTTTGTGGACTAGATTAAATACGAATCAGTTCTTACAATATAAATATATATATATATATATATATATATATATATATATATATATATATATTAGTAAATTATTATGGAGCTAGTTTGGTATGTATATTTTTGTTAAGACTTTTAAGTTTATTCATGTGTACCTATGAGGTTAATCCTTATATCCTTACATTTATGTTTTTTTATTAACATAGAGACAATTATTGAAGTTTCAAACTTTGACATATCATTTATTTTTCAAACTTCTTTGTTTGTAAATTATAATAGAAGCTTTTAACTATGGATCATGGAATGTTGTGTGACAAATTAAAATATGGTCTAGGTTTATCTTATGGTTAAATGTAAGGACTTTTATTTTTCTAAATAAGTCCTTGGTGTTGTGAGCATAAATATTTAATTTAATCTCATTGTATTTGAAGTGTATCATATAATTTTGTTCATTATATTAGACTCTACAGTGTCTGCATAGAATGAAAGTGGTAACATTTTAATATTCTCTGCATAGAATGAAAGTGGTAACATTTTAATATTATCTTGATTTTTCTGCATAAATGTGTATCTTGATATTTTTTACTCAAGCGATATTATTATTGTTTAAGTGAAATTAAGATTTGGTGTTGAGTTGTTATTGAGTATATTTTTTCTCAAACAAAATTATGATCACTTAAACAAAATTAAGAATGAAAGTGTGAGTTGGTATTGAGTTAATTTCTGCTCTAAATACAAAATTTTGGCTTTAGTGATAAAGTTTTCACTCAAATGAGAATGGAGCAAAAAAAAATCACCTTTCTTTTACGTTTATTCTTTGTCAAGCGAAGACATAAGGAAAATTGTTTTTAAAAATATATTTATTTAATTTAATTAGTATGAAAGTGATCTACATGTATGAATAATGTAGTTATAAATGATATATATTTAATTATGTATGTGTGTATTATAAGTTGTCAATAATGACTTGTGAAAATATAATTAGTTGTAAATTGACATTGATAATGATACATTGAATTAAAAATATATGTTTAGTATATTATAATATATATGAATGAATTGTGAGATAAAAAGTCTGAGTTAATTTTGTGAATCATGGATGAATATATGTATTAAGTAAAAAAGTTATATTATAACAGAAATCCTAACTTACAAACAATTCATGTATGCTAAGACATGAATTAAAAGTTTATTAGACATTTGAATGAATTTAGCATTCTAGATATTTCAAACTTATTTTGACTAATGTAATTAAGGTTTGCATACCTGAAATATTAAAATAGATAAAGTGTTAGTATATGATAAAAAAATAATTAATATGGTCTTTCAAATTAACTTATAAATTGATTGTTGAGACTAACTTAATACAATTATTATATATTATTATTATTATTATTATTATAACGTTATTTTAGATACTTATCCTTACATTTATTATTTATGTTTTTATATTTATGCGATGGCATTTATTGTTTATGTTTTTATATTTATCTAATTATTATTTATGTTTTTATATTTATGTGATTTGACATTTATTATCTATGTTTTTATATTTATGTTATGACGTGTGATAATTATACATCTATATGAATAAATGTAAGTGCAAAACTTAGAATAGTATTTTTAATAAAAAAATAGAAAGAGAATTTATATTTTTTTAGAAGCATATATATACATATTTACATTTTTTATTTTAAATTATTAAATATTTTGTATGAACTGTTTGGTGGGTTTATACTAAAATTGACACTATTTCAAGAGTGTTACAACCAATTCTCTTAAAATAGCAGCAAATTGACTCACTCACTTTACTAGTTTTGGTTCTAATTTCTCATTTTATTAAATGAAACTAGAAGTCGAAATATACAGCGAAAAATAACTCTAGATGTTGTTTCTTTATTATTATTTGAGTTATTGTAAGCTGTGTAGTTTAGGTTAATTTATTTTAAAGTATAAATTAATATTTTGTTGATAATTTATGCACGAGGACATCTCGATACTATTATCCATGAACAACTTGACAATACACAAATAACAACATAATATATTCTGCTTATATATATATATATATATATATATATATATATTGATAAATGATTAGATTATTAATAAGATAATTAACCAATTAATTCAAAATCAAAATCAAGATACTTTTTTTCAAGAAAAAATGTCTTAAAATAATATAAATAAATAATATCAAAATATATATTATTTCCAATCTAACTCAAGTATAGAAGTATCTTCTTATGGATATTCTATGTGGGAATGAAAAAAAAAAAACATTTTGTTTTGACACATAAAAAGTCTTCGAAGAAATCTCAACCTTTACAGTAAGAAATCATTTTGAATTTTAGGAATGAAATATGGTATTGCTAGCTCACAACTCATTTTCTTACGTTTTTGCCTTCGTTTTCATTTCATTCTATTTAAGGGTCCCTTTTTGTGCAGTTACGTGTTTCATTTAACTAAACTTCAAATATTTAGTTTCAAGACAAAAACTGGGTTTTCGAGTTTACTCTATTCGTCTTCCATATACCCAAAAAAGGTGGTCTTTCCATTATTGCTTTCAAAACAAATCTTTCAGAATTATAAATTGAATTGTTGATGCTTAACAACACCAACTTGCGTAGGTCATTGACAAAAACCATGATTGTTCCTCAATTATCTACAATTTATTTTGAAATAATTAATCAATAATTCAACATGATTACATTAGCCTTGTTTCAAGACCATTTTTTTTAGATTTCTTAATCTTTAAGGCTTTGAAATTTTCCTATGAATTAATAATCTATATTATTCGACAACCTAAATAATAGGAATATATAAAAATATGAAAAGTGTTGTAGTGTATACGTGCTTCACATGCAAAATACGTCTTTTTTATTTGGTTGGGTGACATTGTGACACGAAACATTAAGCAATCATGGAAGTCAATAGCATATACGTACATTTATGTATATACGGATTCTTTAACATATAAAACATTAATTATTTTATTTTCATTTTTCTCTCTCTTATTCTACTCCTATCCCTAGTTCCATACAAAATTAATCAGCACATATATAACACAATTATACTATCGTTATATTTGATAAGATTTTTCGGGTAGTTATATTTTTTATCTCATTTGATAAATAAGTTTCCTTTAGTGATTTATATAGTTTTCTAAGAGAATGCTTGAGGTAGTATTATTTAAAATACAACCTCTTTTAACTTTTATATTTATTTTTTATTATCTTTTTAATACTTATTAAATGGTTGTTTTTATCCTTTTCAAATATGGTTTTATAGTAATTTAAGGTACATAAATCAGCACAATAAAACTATGATGTTCATTTTATTATTTTACTTTCATTTTAAATTTAATTAGAAATATTTTACAAATTGTATGATTAATAAGGGAATGGTATAATATAAAAAAATTAATCAAAACTAAGTAATATGATTAAAATAATTGGTTTATAAATAAAACTGCTGCAGTGTAAAGTTAACTAGAAAACCAAATTGTAAATACTCCATCATATATTTTTATTAATTAGATTAAACTTGTTTTAAAATTATATTCTTCATTATATTTTGAATCTTTCTAAATGAGCATGTTTTTATTTTATGTCTAAAAAAAAATTGAGCTTGTAATAACTATATATATCGAATATGAGTATAAGGATATTGTATGGTATAAGACCATCATATATATATATATATATATTTATATATATATATATATATATATATATATATATATATATATATATAATATTGTATGGTATATTAATTAAATGAGTAATTAGATGGGCTACTATAAAAGTACAAATTTAAATTTTTTTATATTTTTAATTGGATGTCTTTTTATTTATATTATTCTTTAAATCAATTTTGATTAAAATGTCAATGGCTCAATTATAATTGAGATGTCATTTAATAAAGTTAAAACATTGTCATTAATATTAACAAAGGTCACACTAAAATTTTGTCATTACTTTTTTTACTAACATTTGTTTACATACGATAATGTTGTTCCACAAGTAAATATTTTATCAGTTAACATTAAAGGTTTTATTTTTTATGCTAAACAGTTTTTTAGGTTAACATTAGTTGATATTATTTCATTTTCATGTTAATAAACGTTAATTTTATCAACATCAATTAAAATTATTTATCAATATAGGTAGTGATTATTCCTTTATTTATGTTGGTTAGAATTTTCTAATCCAACATTGATAAAACTATTTTTTGATTATGCCAATTAATATTTTTTTTCCATTGATATTATTAAGAATGGTTTTTTAATTAGTATTATTTAAATAAAAATTCAATCATTATATGTGGTCGTTATTTTTAGTTAGACGTTAGTCAATGTTTTTATCGTCAATATTAAGGAAAGATTACTTTTTTTCAATTGACAATAATTTCTTCTACTGACATTTGTGGTTGTTAATTTTTTTATTGATATTTGCATGAATTTCAATTCACAATATAGTAGTATAATTTATTTATTTTTTCAAAAAATGGATATAATTTATTTTCTATTGTTGATTAAGAAAACGTTCAACCAACTATATTTATGATTGTTGTTTGCAAATATTAAGTAGATTTTTTTTAATCTACAGTTAGTTCCAAAAAAAATTAATCAATAGCATTGAAAAAATAATTCTAGTTAATGTTAACATGAGTTGTAACTATAACCAGTTAAAAATTTTGACTAAATCGAACTCTTTATCTAATCTATTAATTTATAGACACAGTTGAGAATTAAATTTAAATTACAGTTTTTCTACAAAAATAGACAACTCTATTTAAAATGGAAAAAAACAGAATAACCAAAATTTAGAATCTAATTAAGCCTACGTTAAGGGTTTACCATTTATTAAGGTTTCTTTAGCACCATGGCAAAGTATTTTATGGTAAATTCTTGTTCACTATACTTACCTCATACGTGACTAAAATTTGGAGGATCACTCAAATCAAAATCATAGCCATAAGTTGAGTGCGAATCAAAATTCATAAACGTGCTTTTTCCGTAAAGGTTTGCGTTTGCTACTTTTCTCATTCTTTGTGCAACGTTTTGATGCCGTTTTTAACATCCAATTATTAGGAAATAATTGGAAAAAAAAAATATACAGGGAACTAAAATGACAAAAGATAATCAATTTGACAAAAGTAAACAATATTCAAAAGGATGCAGTTTTTTTCAGTTTGATGTCTAAAATATCATTTTAATTAGGTATTTAATTTTAGAAAATAAGCGTTTCTAACATTTTAACAAAATTAACAATTCTGTCACAAAAAGAAACATTCATGTTGCCGGTGACAGTTTCAAGTTTGAAAGCGGAATTGTTGTTAAAGATAAGAAAAACTGAAACTACAATTATGGTACATTTTTTAACGAAACTTCGGTTTTGAAAATGTGAAGTTAGAGAGTGTGAAAATAAAAAAAGCTTATAAAATATAGATTGGGGTGATTAATGAGAAGTTGTTAATTGGGATTGGGTGGGATTTGAGATCTGTGACCAAACAAGTTGAAGTAAAATAGTGTGACTAATGATTATTGATTAACATAAGTTTATTGTTTCAATGCCTTGTTTGGCAATCACTGAATTGTACCTTATAAAATAAGGTAATGTTTTGTAAAAGTGGATTCTCTTCCTTCCACAATTGCCTCATCACCAAACAGAACAAAGTGCCCTCACCAACTCTGCATACAAAATTATATTTTAGTATTTTGTTGCATAAAACCAAAGAGTTGAAAACTGTGACCAAATTTATCTGCACGTGTGGTGTGGGTTGTGATGCCAGGTAATAATGTAACATAATTCACATTTTTAAGTGGCAGAATACGAAGTTTTGTAGTAAAATATTAAAATTTATATATAATATCATAAGTTTGAACTTTGGATTATAAATTATTTCAATATACTAAAACTTTTAAAAACGTATCATCATCCCTCTCACGTCAAGTAAAAGATACATATTTTTTTAAAATGTTAAATTTTTTTTGTAAGAACTTTCTCAGTTGAGGTATTTAACATTATGTAAATAAATGTCCGGTCATATTTATTTGTTTTGATTGAGTTAAAATAAAAAAGTACTTTGTGTGAATGTGTGTGTACATTAGAGCGTGCATTGGATACTCTGAGCGTTGGTACACATAGTTAATGGTGCGTCCAGACTCATCTACGGTGGTTTTGTCCTCATCCCAGTTTCGCATAAGATTCTGCCACGTGGCAACAGAACTAGCAAAGACATCATAGAACGTGGTTTTTCTTTTCCTCAGCGGTGGCCCATGTCACAGTGTGAGTGGGACCCACCTATAAAATAATCAGAAGATTCTCAGACCACGTACAGCAATCATCAATCAGTGATAAAAAATGCATCGGACGGCTACAACTCACCCGTGAAATACAACAGGTTTCATCATTTGCCACCTCCGTGCATGTGATTCCGTATGCAAATTAAGCAAAATTCACGTATCACAATATAAAATATTTGGTTCTGTTTTTGTGTGAAGAAATGCACAAAAAGTGTTGCAATGATTTAATGTTAAAAATTGGTGAATAAATAAAGAATGTTTGTTGCTTAGGGTATTGGAAGTGGGTGGAAACATGGTATAACAATGGAGATTCATAATTTAAAGGTGATGAAGGTGTAATGGAGGTTACAAAAGGAGGGAAAAACCAAAGGAGAAAACAACCTAAGTGGTTATGTACTTTCACTTTATTCCAAAGTGTTGCTAACAAGTAATTAATTTAGTAATTACTGTAATTTATTATTATATTGTATTTATTAAATAGGATGACTCAAATGGGGAATGCGATGATGGTTAATAATTTAATGTCTTTTATTTTTTTCATGATCATTTCAGCTTACTGAGTCAGAATAATCCCATTTATAATGTTATCACTGCTTAATCTAATAAATTTTTTAAATATATCGAAATATAATTTTATATACGGTAATAAATTGAGTTTAAGATATAATTTTACACAAAACCCGATATAATTATTTTTGAGTTAGATAATTATATAAAATAAAGTTGGTGATCAAAATATTAAACGGAAATCTACGTGTAAAAATAAACAAATTCAAATTTTTAAGAAATAAATGCACTTTCTTATAGTTTATATATATGTGTGTGTATATATATGTGTGTGTATATATTAGATATATTAATTGATAGTTATTTTTAACTTTTGATTTATCTTGAAGTCTATTAAGAATATGCTTATTCATCTCTTCATTCTATTTGTTGTCCTTTTAATAATATAAGTCAAATACATTGATAACAAAATCATCTCTTAAATTACATATAAGTAATGCCATTAAAATAAATAAATACTTAAATTATTTAATCATGTACGTGATACTGAAATAAAATTTAAAATCACGACATAATTCGAGTTATATTTACAAGAATTAAGACAAATTATTTAAATCAAAACATTAAAAATTGGCTAAGAATTCATTTTTATAAAATTATTCGTAAAAGTTATTAGAACTCATCATTTCATTCTTTCTACCATCTACAATTCTCACAAAATTAGAAAAAAAAGTTAATTCTATTTTAAAATATTTATTATTTATTGACAACAAACATATTTCTAAAGTAATTAAGAATATTTTGATAAAAAATAATATTAAAAATTTAAAGAATTCTTATATAAAACAAGAATGAGCATATTTTTCAAAAATTTGGTAAACAAATGAAGTTTTATATGCTATAATAGAATACAGAGTGTGGTCCATGTAACACCCCACAAAATTAAAGCTTCTATTAAAGCGACTAAAGTATTAATATCATGCATATCTTACAGTATTCCATAGTTAACATGTATCAAGACTACATAATAATGCTAAATTGTAATTTCAAAACATATTTACAATATCAGATACATGTTTTTCAAAATATAATACTAGTTCTAATGGTATCTTTCAACTTAGATGATCTCCCAAAGATCCATCTGCAGCATCATATGCTCCCGTGTCAAGACACGATCATCACAGACAGAAAAAATATCAAACACAATACAACCAAAAGCAAAGGGTAAGCTAACCAAATTTTAACAAATCAAAAACATTTAATTTCATGTATCATCACAATATAAGAATCTAACACACTACAAACATGACTCTACTTTCGGAAGACTCGTGTATTGAATAGATCCTGAGATATGCACCTATCATACATCTCCAAACTGTGAATCCACACAGCCCCCACACAAATGAATCATCAATCATGTATGACAGGGTTAATCCCCTGAGACTTTCCTGACCAGCTATATTTCAAGCTGCAATCACCTAGTTCAGACCTCTTCCAACTCTCACCACCTAGTAATGATCATCTATTTAATTCTTATTACTAATAGAGTCAGGATATCAATCGTTATTGATCAGATCCTTAGACAATGCACTTTCTAATTAACCAAGACACATGTATTTTTTTTCCTGAAAACACTATGCCTAGGCTTTGACCAACTTTATCAACACTTTTAACAATATCACATCACAATATAAATCTCTACTCATGCATTCATTCACTTTTAAATCTCAATCTCCACTTCAATCTCAACATTTAAAGAAGTCACTAAACCATCAATATAATTAAATTTAAATTATCAATTAATCTATTTTATTAAATATATACATTGCATTCCAAAAGAGTAAATAATCAAAAACAAAAAGCCAAAGAAAAAACTCTTTTTTTTATCTTGGGCTAGACCAATTTCGCCCTGACAAAAATACCTCTCGCCAGAGCGAAAAATTTATTGCTTGGGCGAAAATAGTTCAGAGAGCAGTGTCTTTTTTCGCCTTAGCGAAAATACTCTCGCCTGGGCGAGAATACCTCATCGCTTGGGCGAAAGATTTATCGCCTAGGCAAAAACACTCCAGAGAGCACACTTGCTCCAGGGACTTTCTCGCCTAGGCGACTGTACCCTCACTTGGGCGAAACTATTTTCCCACCTGGGCGAAGAACTTCCTGCCTAGGCGAAAATAATCCAGAGAGCACACTTGTTACTCGAAACCATTCTCACTTGGGCGAGATGCTTTCACCTGGGCGAATTATGCAGAAAACATAACTTGTCAGAAATTTTATGCAAGTTTTACTACTACAGAGCTACTACACATGTCTCAGATGACTAACTTAACCAGAAATTCAACTTACATTCCATCAATTACCACATATTTATCATACATACCAGAATGAACAAACTATCACAAACTCAACTTAAATTTCATGCCAACAAATAAACCATTACAGATGCATTTTCACAATAATATTTTGAATAAATCCTAACTCACAAACAAATTGAAATCAAGTAACATGCAAGTCAGCTTCCCTGACCTGAATTGCACTAGAAGTTCTCTCTCTAACAGCCCCAAAGCCTAAGATCTTCAAGAACTCGAATCTGTACCAAAGGACCTCTGATCAACTATAAGACTAGAACACTAGGAAATTGAGCTCACAAAGTCACTAGAGGCCACATGCAAGCTCATAAGGTAGAGGAAAACAAAATCCTAAAAATGGCTCTTAAAGGGAAGATGACAGAAAACGAACTTACTCTAACGGAGATTTTGATTGGGTAGACTTGCTCTATTCTCCGTCACGAGTCCAACGATGAGCTCCGCTTGATAAACTGATGATGTGGGCAGAAACTTAGAGAGAAGTCAGAGGACAAAGAGAGTTAGGGATTTAGAAATGAGACTTGACTACTTACTTTTTCTATAAATATGCCTTTTAAGTTTAATAATATAATAATCAAGTGTTCATTTCACTTCTATCATTTATACTATACTCAGATGACAGATATTCTAGGTTGTTACACTCAATTATCGACTTGACTTTGTCCTCTTTTTGACATGTTAAAATTAGATCATGTTTAAAATAAGAATATTTTTTTAATCTCAAATAATTTTCCTAATGAATTCCCAAAGAGTATTTTTTATTTTTATTTTTATTTTTATAAAAATGCTTTATCATTAAAATTTTGTAGGAATAATGTATTTATATTCAATACAAAAGTAGAATAAATTGATAAAATAAAGTTGTATAAATAAGTTTTTATTGTACTTATTTATAAATGATTATCCCAAACCCCTCTTATATCTAAGAACTATTTTTATCCCCTTCAAATGAATATGATAAATTTTTATATCTTATAAATATTAAATTATTTGCTACAAACAAAAACTCCTCTTTCATCTTCTTTCTCTACTTAATGATCTTCAACAACTTTTCTGCCTCCTTATAATGCGTGTTTAATGTGTATTGGATTAATGGGTTAATTAATGCATGAATGGATCGAGTGCAACCCCTCTTTCGTAACAGTGTAAGAAGGTGAAGCAAAGGGAAAGTCGGAATCCATCATACACAGAAAAAATTGCCTTTAATTTGAAGTGCATGTGAAACTATTCTTACTTATTTCAACCACATTGAGGACTTAAAAAATAATCTAACAAAAAAATTTATGATAAATCATACGGAGTTGGTTTCAAAATCAATTGTATTGCGTTTAATATTATACACATATGTTTCATGTTTTCGGATGACTTGCATTTTATATTATATATTATTGATGTATAATAAGACATTAACTTGCAATACATTTATTTTATTTTTCATTTGATTTTTTATTATACTTTAGTTTTTTGAAATTGATGTGTGAAATAGATGAACACTACTAATTATTTAATATATTAATTTTTAAATAATTCTTTAATATTATTTCAATTTTATAAAATAATAATTTCATAATTAACCAACTTTAATACATATTTACTTTTATTAAAATTAAATCAAAGATATTTTAACAATTCATAATATTACATAGTTAATATGTTTTACATAAACTAAATCTACTAATTTTTTTATTCATTATTTTTTTTTCCTTCGATCCAAACAATTCTAGTGTTTGTTCTCTTCTCTTCTTTTATTTTTTTTCTTCTACATTCACCTTAATCCAAATAAAATATAATATATATCTTTCACTTCAATCGAAATAAAGTATAATATATATCTTTCGCACCATTGTCGATGGTTCAAGTTATAATAGGTTTTTTCACTTACTACTGACAAAAAATGAGCATATATTTAAGTGTTACGTAAAGTTTTTATTTTCAAAATAAAAGCTAAATACTTTTTTAGTACTAAAATGTTTTCACTCTAATAAAACATTTATCAAATTATTTATTTCATTTTTTTAATTTATATCACAACAAATACATATATGTAAATTAACTAAAATTAAGATGAAGGGTAGATTTTGAAATTAAATAAAAATAAAAATCTTAAAAAATTGTGACATTTAGAAAGCAGCAGAATAAGTAGTATATTTTGTTATTACAATTTATGTAATTGAAATACATGCTCAATTTTTATCATATGAAAACTTATCCGATAAATAGCAAAAAAAAATTTCATAAATGATATTAGTATGTATTGTCAATTAGAAAAATTCTATACCGAAAGGAAAATATTTTGCTACTTAACGGACTGAATGAAAAATTCTAAATCACGGAAAGACCTAATCTCACAACAAAATCAGACTTTTTAACACAACAATAATCCCACTTGTTAAGAAAAAATCATTCCTAAATGATTTTCAGTTTTTAATTAAAACAATAGCTTTCATTAATTAAGGACATCACGGTTGTAACTAATACAACATTAATAAAAAAAAGAAGTAAAAATAGTGAGAAAGAGGCATGAACATGAACTTCATGCTTCTTAGAAAATAAATAATAATATTTACCATTATAGATTATTTTAAAATCATCTTTAAAATTAATGAAAATAACTTTTTTTAGTGCCAAAATTAACTAATTTAGATAGGTTTAAGGTAAAAAAGAATGAGATAAATTCTATTTAGTTGACCTAATTTGAAATGATGGATTAAGAAAAATTTTCAGGATGATATCTTTTATAATGTGAAAAGATTTGAAAGGAAGGAAATAAAAATTATGAAATAATTCTGGTAAATAAAGTAAAAATTACAAAATATCCTTATAAGTAAGTCATGACTTTGAAAATTACACAATATCTCTTTAAGTGAGTTTAAAATTTGTCATGTGCAGGACAACTTTATGTAGCCTAAGATTCCTTTGCAATTATTAATATTAATATATACTTATTATAATTATTAGCATTAATGTATACTTATTAGTATTAATTACATTTTTTATTCATCTTAAAAATAATTTTATTTTTTTAAATATAAAATTATTAAAACATAGTTTATTTTCTTTTAAATATAAAATTATTAAAATACAAAAATAAAAATGTTTCCTAATTAGGTTAGACAAAATCATTATCAAACTACTGAAAAATATCTAATTAGATTGATTCAGTTTCTATATTTTTTATATTAAAGTCAATATAACGTGATTCATTTAAATTTTTTATCATCTTATTTCACAATAGTCAATAATTTCAAAAATATATTAACTAAAAAGATTAAAACAAATCTATCACATATATCAAATCATTCCCAATCTTTTATAACTATTCTCTTCAAATCTCTTCAAATCTTACTATCTATTCATTAATTCAAACAACTCTACCATCCACAAACAATTCACTCAAATCTATTTTTCAAACCAAACAAAGCCTTACTTCTACTTCTCTCAGTCTCCTCTTTCATTAATATATTTATTGTTTTAATTTTATTGACTATACACGAGAATATTCAAAGCAAATATTAAAAATATTCAATATAAATTTAGACTTACGAAGAACTTAAAATCATATTTTCATTCTTTCATCGAGAAAAGTCTATTCCTCTAAAATGATTTTACGATATTACTTTATGACTAAGATGAAACGAGAAAGAAGTATAAGAGTAGCTTACTCAAAAAATATAAGTAAATAAATGAAGAAAATATTGCAAAAACAACAACTTAATCTGAACTGTGGGTGTCAATCTAGCGAGAATGTCATAATTCATGTCTAACATGTAACCTTTTATTAAGAAAAAACAACACAACTTATTTGTCTAGTGTATGCAACAAAATAGTAAAATGTTGCATTTTGCAAGTTTGTGTTTGAGTAGAACTGAAATTAAATTGGTGTTTGGGTTGGAGTTAAGAATTGATTTTGAAGTGTATGATTGAGATGTGTGTCTAAATTATTCTGAACTACATATTTGCAAACATAGTCTGCAGAATGTATTCCGGAAATCCGCAGAACACCCCAGTTGCATCAATCACACTGATGCTTTGGCTTTTAGTTTCCTCCAAAAAAAATTACACTGCAAAAAAATAATAATTCCGCCCCGTTGCTACCCAAGCATAAATTCACTATATACGAGGGTAAAAAACTCAACAAATAGGGGGAAGACAGGACCTGCTGTAGAACCTTTTATTCGTCATTATTTCCATGACTACCAGATGGTGCTAAAATTCAGAGGACCAACTTCTTAATTATGGTAAAGTAGCTCTCAGTACTTTCCTATCAGCACCAAATGCCTGCAATATATCATAACACCACCAATCATAAGTATTAAGCATACCATCTCTTGGATACATGTTTATGCATGAACAAACCAATTATTAATTGTTTCAACGTGAGTGTAGTTGCATCTTTTACATGTAATCTTAAAAACCAATGATCCAGTCACTTCCCCAAAATGCATATTTGAACTGTATAAACACTGAATCAAACTATTCAATTATATATGTGTGTGTGTGTATATATATATATATATATACATATCCATTTTATAAATTCTTAAGCGGTTGCAGTTTGGATGAAATCCATACCTCAACTCCTAAACCTTTAACGTACACATGGCTAAATAATTCAGATGGATCTGGCATTGGACTCTCCTGGAAATAGAAATGAACACAAAACCCAGATTGTAAACGATATACGGACATTACAAGGTGTGCAAATATAAGGCATACAGAAACGAATTTTCAGCTAAGAGAATAAATAGAAAAGTTATGTTTTTCACCTTTGCTTTCGCAATGGCTTCGTCAACTTCTTTTCTGACTTCTTTTTCAATGTCCTACAAGAAGGAAACGAAATTAATATATTTGACCAGTATTGCGTCGAAATTCAACTGTTACATAACACACACAAACCATAAACTGCTCAAACATCAAACAAATGTTACCTAAATCACAAAAACCCGTAAGCAGAAAAATGGTTAAATATAACAAAATTTGAAGTTAACCACGGAGTATTATATGTGAACCACAAAATCGATAAATTCATCTTTCCACACAGCAGAAATACTTATAGGTACAATTAAACTCAGTACAATAATAGCTATCACCATAAAGGACTACCAGCCCATATGACACCCCACTTGGACTCTAATATCATGCCTGTATAAGATGATTCCTAAAATCTTTCAGATAAATTAGATGCCCTTCATCATTATAAAGAATGAAGTTTCTATTATGGACTGTCTTCAGGAAAACAACCAGAGTGAATTTAGCCATAGACATAAAAAAGAAAACCATTGTATGTTATGTATAACTAATTCTGAAAATATCAAGTTTCGCAATTTGAGGGATTAAAAATGGACTCCAATATATCACCTTTAGCTCCTTTTCAGCAGCAATGTCATGAGACAATAACAGCTTTCTTACTCTCTCAATTGGATCACGCTCCTACAATCATAACAGCCAAGAAAAATAATTAAAATAAATCTCTCTTAAAATAATTAACTATAAGATATTGTAAGTTGGGGAGTGGTGTAACAAACCTGTCTCACACCAGATATTTCATCACGTGTGCGGTATGTGCTGCCAGGATCAGACATAGAGTGACCGTGGTATCTATAAGTATCCATTTCAAGAATCTGGACAGAGTAATAACGAAAGGAAGAGAAAATCAATAAAAGAAAAAAAGAAAAAATTTTGATAATTTTAACCAAAGCAACACAAATGACAGGTCTATTAAAACATTATACACCAACACTTTTAAGTCATGCAATTCATAGGATGCTGTACTATATGTTTAGAAAAAAGGGCCAAGTCACACCACCTTTAAAAGGATGATGATAAACTCCTTTTGCATACAGTAGCTGATGAGCAATACACACGAAAAATAAAAATATTTTTAATAATGTAAACATCAAATAATAAATCACATTTTTTATTTGTAAATGAGTAATATGCTCAACCTACTGCAAACAAAAGATGACAAACTATTTTTTAAATTTTCAAAAAGTGAATCAATACATTCTTCACATCAATGACCGGTACCAGTAACATTCAACTAATTTTCAGCAAAATAATTTCTTCCCACGGTTCAAACTTCAATTAATTAGTTAAGTACAGAAACAGAATTTATAACACCTCAATGGCTTCTTAACCAGATGATAATTTGTCAAAGGATACAAGCTTCCCAGTACCACGCTATTTCATAAGAATTATTGGAGTTTAGAAAAATAAATTCCAAGTAAATCAAAAATCAACTCCATTATCCATAAACTTCAAAAATAAATTAAATGATCCAGATACAAACCATGGATAAAATTCAACCAAACAGCTTTGATGTCAGGTCCTACAAATCAGGGAAGTGACTTTAATTATGTACATTTTATTATCAGAATTATTTTGACCAGTTGGCATACATTTATCTCCAGGAACAATAGAATTGAAAGGCAAGACTTGAGGATGAAAGAAGAATCAAGATTATGATAATTATCAACAGTGGCCACTAAAAGCTATCAGTGGCGGTTACAAGAAGGTATATTAGGAATGGTTACTAGACGTTACTATTATTTAAGAGAAACTTGCATATGAGCCCTAGTTTATACAATGTATTATATTGTTGAAACTACTGAAATCTCTACATATCCAACAAACGTTGGGGGAATTTGACAAGTCACTGCAAGTTTTTCAATCAGCTCCATCCTTTCAACTTAATCACAGTTCAGTCTCTCTATCCTTTTTCTCTTTTCTTTCTCTTTTACTCTATTCTTTACTTTCTCTTTTCTGTCACTCTTCATCTCTTCTTTCAAATAGTTATATTTTTGTTTCTCTCATTTAAATCAAATTTCAGCCTTCAGCTTTTAAAGATTTTTTTATCCGAGTTACTCATTCACAGAAGAATTCAGGGTGGAAATTATTCCCTACATTGATATTTGAATCAAATTTCAACAAAAATGGCAAAATTTTCACGTAAACACTACCAAAACTATATCAATTAGCAAACCCTGACAAGACCAGATTCAATGAACTGCACTCCCCTTATCTACAATGCCTTGTCCATTGAAAAGTAACACTAGGCATGAATGCAGAAACAACCTAATCTTATAAGAAATACTAGTTCTACACAATCTTGTGCTATATATGCGCTCAATATGCATTGATTCATAGATCTATACTTTCAACCGAATCAGATAGGTAATAGCATTTTTATGGTTAATTTGATCAGCTTTAAGTAATTCTTTTCATTATTAGAAAATTAATGAACAAGTATATGACCCTGTCACTAAGACAAGGCTAAGACAATCTGATAAACAACAAAGATGAGTTGATCCCTCCTAACCTACATAGTAATGTCAACCTTTGGTAGATGAATGTCTAACTCAAAACATCCAATAGCGAATAATTAATTTTAAGAGAAACTCAAGTATAAATAAAAGTGAGAAAATTAACTCACAATGGGCCCATTCTTCAAAGCATGTTCTTTTGCAAATTTGCAAGCTTGCTTAACAGCAAGAACGTCCATGCCATCTACCTGTGCGTAGTAAAAATATTTGTTAAAAAAATTAAAAAGATTGTTTAAAAAGGCCACTAAGTATACTTAATCACCCTATTTACAGATATGCAGACAGGAATGCTAAATACAAGTGCATACCAACATCCATAAAATACAGACTTGAAACAATGAATCAAATTCCAACAAATAAGTACATCATACAGCCAATATAGTCCTACATATTTAGACATCAAAACATGAAAAAAGGAACAGAGCCCAAAGATTAGGCTAAAGGAGAGTCAACAAAAGTATCAACATCCAATGCAAGAACAAGAATCATGCCCATTACCAAAAACCAAAACCTCATTCAGACCCTCGAAGAGAACTGACAAGACCTAAAGATCCTTTATTTACAAACAAAAACAAAATAAAAGAAGCAATGGCCTTGAATATGATTGAAATATACAAAAAGAGAGTTAGAGAATCTAATAATATAATTATATACAGTCATCATCTATCTACATTTTCAAAGAACTCATATCCAGGGCAAATTAAATCAATCAATAGGCAATAAGGATATAACGTACAATCTATAAATAACATCACCATCCAACATGATAATTTAACAACAACACATTCGAACATAGTTTTTCCACAACAGTACATGCAATAGATCTTCATAGTGCAATGCTTTACAAAACAAATTCATTATTTCTGTCAAAATAAAATATAAGTGCATGCTTGGTTGGGATTGTTTTAGGAGAAACGATCACTTATTCCCAAAAAAAATCTCAGAAAACAAGCAAAATAAGAAACCATCTCTCCAAAATACCTAAACCAAATGTTCACTAACCAGAGCACTGAATGCAATCGTGCATCAGTCAAAGAGTTCAGAACAAAATAATACACACCCATCCCTTCAAACCAAGACATTACACAAACCATTAAGTACACAGACATTACTTTCCTCAACTTACAAGAAAAATACAGACTCTCAACTATTGCGTTAATTACATGCAGGCCCCAACTCATTAAAAACATGGACCCAACCCTTTTGAACGAGAAGAACATTAAATTCGCCCTTTAATTTCATATTACCAAACACACAAAACGAAACCCACCTTCAAGCCAGGCACATAATCCCCTCGCTTGTAATAAGCAGGACTCTTTGCAGCCCTCCACTCCGCAGTCCCCATCCCATCTGTGTTCACCAAAACCAAACTACAGAGTCACAAATACAATTCAAAAGAAAACAACACAGTTTCACTATTCATCCAAATCCCTATACTTGCTCATCACCGTCAGAAAATCAGTGCACTAGTTTTATACTGTCAGAAAATTTTCTCCCGTGCCAAAACTTAACTTTTACGCAATTGTAGATGCTAAAGCTTACAATTTTCCGGTCCACAGATTAAAATATGAAACGGAGACAACTATAAAACTTAAAAAAATAAAATTCAACTCTAAAGATCACAGCTTCTAAGTGCATGTTCCAATTAGGAGAGCCCATCAGAAGAAAAATTAAAATGGAGTTCTCTCCATAAGCTAAAATTAAATTATACACAAATTAGAAATAAAACTGAAAAATTAAAGAAACAAAGCGAGTTAATTTCTCTAATGAAGAAACTAATCTCAATTCTCCCTTCCTTTGAATAAACATGCAGCAAGAACGAAAGTGACTCACAGTGATTATTCTCGCAGACCAAGATAGCAGGAAGATCCCAAAGCGCCGCAATGTTAAGCGCCTCAAAAAGCTGTCCCTGATTGGCAGCCCCATCTCCATACAAGGCAAAAGTCACAGTCTCATCTTTACTATACTTCTGCGCAAAAGCTAAACCACACCCTAACGGAACCTGCGCCCCCACGATCCCGTGCCCGCCGTAGAACCCACCCTCCTTCCTATAAAAGTGCATCGAACCCCCTTTCCCTTTGGAGCACCCGTCCTTGCGCCCCATCAGCTCCGCGAAGACCTCGAGCAGCGTGCCGCCGCGGCCGAGGAAGGTGCAGTGGTCGCGGTAGGCGGTGATGATGCAGTCTTTTCTGGTGATGCCGGCCTCCATGCCGACGGCGACGGCCTCCTGGCCGTCGTAGAGGTGGCAGAAGCCGCGGATGAGTTTGGCCTTGTAGAGGGAGTCGGCGGCGATCTCCATGCGGCGCATGAGGGCCATGTCGCGGAAGAAGGAAAGGAGCTCGGAGGGGGAGGTGGTGACGGCGCGTGAGGGAGCCTCGCAGTTGTGCGCGGTGAAGGGCACGGAGGTCTCGATGGTGAGGGAGGCGTCGGAGGAGATCGGGCGGGCGGAGACGGCGGCGGATAAGGGCCTGAAGAGAGAGGATCCGAGGCGGCGGCGGGATAGAGTGGAGAGAGCCATGGGATCTGTTGGGAATAATAAAATTTGTGTGATTTTTTTTGGTTTTGGTTTTTGAATAGTTTGAAGGAGGAATTGGAGTTAAAGGGTTTGGTGCAGCAGTTGTTGAGATGAGATCTTCGGAAAATATTGAAACCAGAAAAGAGAGAGGAAACCTGAAGTTCTCTTTTCACCAATCACGCTGATTTTGGGGTGTCACTATTTTACTCGCTGCTCGTGTTCAGCGTTTCTTGTTTTTTCTTTAATATATCAGTTATGGCAACTCATTTATATTGCCTTCTTCTATAGTTTTATAATGTTTGTCAGTTTTTTGTACTACAATTAAAACTTATTTCAGTTTAATTTAAAAATTATTTTTTATGACATACTTGACTTTAATGTAAACTAATTCTTATGAAATTATTTAATGTATTTTTATCTTTACTTATATTCTATTGTGAAACGCAAAATTATTTCTAAGATTTTAAATTTTAAGAAATAATTAACCGTTTGTGTGACTTATATGTTATAAATCTGAAAATTGAGTTGAAACTTTTTGACTTGAATTAGGGTTAATTTTAAGAAATTTGAGTTCTAGTTGAATTGAAGATTCTCTAATAGATAATTCTAAAGGTAATGTTTGAGCTTTGTTCATGAGATATTAAGTTAAGCATTTATAATAAAAATGAGTTTTAAATTAGATGATTATCTGAATATTAGAAGTAGGTAAAATTATTTTTGATATTACGGTTATTCTTTTCGATTTCATATTATTTTCGATATGGAGTAGAAAAGGTGATAACTAAACAATTCTTTTTATAATTGGAAGATAATGGTAAGTGTAGTTCAAATTCTTAGAAAAGTTCTTAGAAAAGAATTTTAAGCAAACTAATACTGTAGAACCTGCCAAAAGGATGATAGAGCATGAGATGCCATTGAATATCTTAAACTAGATTTATTGGTTGTATGCCAACTAAAATATTATAAAAGTATTTTTTAAATAAAAAAACTGAACAATATTTTAAGAGTGAGTTGTATTGAAGGTGACTGAACTCTGTCAGACGCAGCCATACTAACAATTTTTTTTAATATAATTCTTGGCATTTGCTGTAATTGGCAGATAAAAACAATTACAACTTTAGAGTAAAACCTGATTAAAAAATAAGTTTACTTCTTTATTTTATAGAAATTATAATAATAAAATAAATTATTATTCATAAAAAATGATAAATTTATTAATTTTACTATAATTGTTGTAAAGTATTATTTGATTGAAGGGAAAAAAAAAGAAAGAAACGAAAAATTAGACCAAATTATATAAATAGTTTTTTATCCTTTACATTTCATTCATTTTGTTCTTTTCTTTTTTATCAATTTAATATTTTTGTATTTTTAAAATAGTTTAAAAGGTCTTTTTCCATCAGTTTAAATTTAATTTCGTTAATATTTCAAATTAAGTCTTTGTTATACCCTCTATCTTCTTTGTCCACTACACTTCCCTCTTCCCCACCCCCAAATGCATCCAATTAAGCCTCGTCTTCTTTCCCCTCCTTCTCCATCAATTCACATACCCACACTCAACTTTTCCTCTTTTTCGTATTGCTTGTTCATTCATTCAATTCTCTTTTCCCCATCTTTTATTTTCCGAAAATAAAAGTAAAAGTTTTGCTTTAAATATGAAACCTCACCTGTGGCTGCAACTTATTCTCTCTTCCATGTGGGAAGTAATAGTGATAGTGAAATGAATTTTCTTTTCTTCCATTTATGTTGCTAGAGTATTTTTTTTTTATGTCACTGTTTCTTGCAGAAAGAATGAATACGCATATAAGAGAGAAAAAAAATATACAAAATAATTCATCAGTGAAAGTTATACATATAATAACAAATATGTAAATTAAAAATGAAAGGAATCAGAATAATTGATTATATATATTATTTATAAATTAAATAATTAAATATATATTATTTATAATATTTAATTATATTTTATTTTAATATCTCTTTAAATTGGAAAATAAATGTTGATAATTGTTAATTTGTCAACGAAACGATTGAAAACAGTAGTCGGAAGGGTCTTTGTAAATATACAAAGTTATTTGATGCTTGATTCCAGTTTAAGAATTGCCTTTTGAATACGTTTAGAAATTAAGTGAAAGTCAATATTTATATATTTGAATTTCCCATTATGAAAGGGATTATAAGCAATGTGCATGATAAATTTATTATCACAAAATAACATAGTTATGTCAATTGAAATTTTAAAATATTTGAGTAATTGTTATATTAAAACTATTTCATTGGTCATTAGTGGTAAAGTACGATATCATGATTTTGTTAAAGACTTGAATACAGTATCTTGTTTGACAAACTTCCAGAAAATTACTAAGAAAAACACAAAAAAAAAAGTAGTTGGGTTTCTAGTATATAAATAATTGTCTCAGTTTACATCAGCATATGCTCAAAACAAAATTTGTTGTTACCCAAGAAAAAGAGACCATGACATAGTCTGAAGTCTTCAAGTATTACCGTATTTTAAATTGGAATCTATAGATAACGGATCTATAGGTAACGTAGTTGGTTTGCTACCTATATCATCAATAGATTTTGCAATTTCCAAGCCTAAGAAGTAATAAAGAAAACAAAAAATCTTTAAGTTTGAACAAAAAAGTCAATATCAATTGTATCGTTCAACATAAGAAGAATAAGGGTCTTTTAAGATGACGTTGTTCACGCACAGTAACAAAATCACCAATGAAGAACCAGAATTGTGAGTAAACATAGAGTAATTATTTTTAGATTGCATAAAACCATGTTGCAACAAGGTTGAAGAGAACTTGCAGAACCGTTGTCTAGAAATTTGTCTTAATCCATATATAGATTTATTCAACTTATAAAGTAATCCTTCTATTCTTGTTTTGTAATCAAGAGGAATATTTATGTATACTTTTTCAAATAACTCATCATTTAAGAATGCATTGTTGATATCTAATTGGCGGTTCCAATTTTTTGTGGCAACAATGCCTTACAAAAATAAGTTTAGTCACTAGTGAGAAAGTATTTGAGAAATCAAATCCCAACCTGTTGTGTGTAGCCTTTTGCTACCAACTGAGTTTTGTATCTATCAACTGAGTCATCAACCTTATATTTCAATTTAAAAACCTATTTGCACCATATGCAATGTTTGCCTCCCAACAAAAGGGACTAAAGACCAAGTATCATTATTTTCCAAAGCTTTAATTTCTTGAGCCACAACATTTCTCTAATCAAGATAAGAAATTGGTTGATAATAGAATTGATGCTCGTAAGTGGTAAAAATTTGATTGATGAAAGTTTTGTACTCAAATGTATCATGTGACTCATTATAATGATGAACAACAGAGTTATTTAAAGGCAAATTATCAATAATGGACAATGGACTTACCATATCATCCTTGAATCCTTAATAAATGAGGAAAAATCTTTAGAAGAAGTCATTTCCTTTAAAGGAAAAAAGTATTTCATGAACTGAACATCTCTTGAAATAAAGAATTGCTTAATCTCTAAGTTATACAATTTGTATCCCTTGTAACCTATAGGGTAACCAATAAAAAATGGATGGAATATTACGAGGAGTAAACTTGTTTCTGGAGGAGGGTGATAGGACCGACAAGTTCGGGAAGATTTATTCTAGAAGGTAAGAAATTAGCAAAAAATAGCATTTATTTAGAGTGTTAGGGTAATTAAGAATAAGTGTTAGCATATATTCAGAAGTCTGATTGTTTTGAAAATAAATGGGGGTAGATTGTTAGGATGGAGAGATAAGAATAAATAGGGGATTTGTCATGTATTGAAGGCATCGAGAATTGCATCCAGTTTGGGAATGTCAGGAGAGACATTATTCCTCTCTTGAGTGGGTTTTCTTGTATTGTTAAAGTGAGGATTTTGAGGAGAGTGGATAAATAGAAGAATAGAGGATTTCACCATTGTTGAATCCTAACAAAGGGTAAAGTTGTTGCATAAGTCAAACATCCTAAAGCTTCTAATGATTAATAATAAGGTTTGGATCCATATAGAACCTGGTAAGAGATTTTTGTTATAGCATCATAGAGGAAACCCTGTTAATTAGAAAGGCAACAATGAAAAACACTCTCCCCAAAACCAAAATTGAATTAGCAACTTGGATTGAAAAATAAACTCTAAGTTGCATTCAATAAATATTAATATTTTCTCTCAACTATTAAGTTTTGTTGAAGTCTTTTCACACAAGAAAATTGATGTAAAGTGTCTTGTTTTGTTAGAAAATCACTAAGAGCAAACTCTTTTATATTATCAAACCTGAAACACTTAAACTTGGTTCCAAACTAAGTTTGAAACATTTTAAAGAAATGTTTTATAGCATTAACAACTTTCGATTTGTGTGTGAGTAAAAATATCCAAATAAACGACTACAATCATCAACAAAGGTTAGGAAAAAGAACTATATCATCATAAATAGGCCTATCATAAGAAGAGAACAAATATGACAATTAAAAATAAAAAGTTTTGATGGAATATTAAAAAGGAATGTCATTATTCAAAAGTTGAAGGATTTTATTAAAAACATATCCAAATCTAAAATGTCAAACACAAATATTCTTATAAAAATTAATATTATGAAAAAATAGTATTTATACTAGTATTAAAAGAAGCAAAATTACAATTATTTTGTGAAAAAAATGGAGTAAATAACACCATAATCCCTCGGTAAGATTATCACCAACAATCTTCCTATAATGAAACATATATTGGATAAAAAATATCTTCAAGAAAGGTGATTGACGAATCACTATAGGTCAATAAAACATTCACATACATCAAACTAAACTTAAATTGAAATAAATAAAAATATTATAAAATATTAATATAGAAAAAAGTTTAACAACACTAATAATTTGTACAGGAATAACAAGTAACACAAGAGTCTCATCATGAACATATTTAAATAATTTAAAACATGATAAGAAATGAACAACATAAATACACTTAAATCAATAATAATTTATCTATGTTAAATAAAGGATTGATAAAAATAAAAATAAAAACTATCGAAATAACACTTAAAAACCATAAAGTTTTCATCTATCAAATGTATAAAAAAACAAAAAAGTTATTAGAATAAATAAAAAACATTTTTAAGAGAAAAAAAATAAAATATTCATTAAGAGGTTTAGATAAAATTGCAAATGAACACAGATGAAAAAAAAAAGTATAATTGAAAATCATAAGGTGAAAGAGGAGAGAGAAATGAATTAAATCACTTTAAAAACATAAAGGACTAAATTAATTTTTAAATAGAGATTAAACTTAATAAACATAAAAAAAAAAATTCACCACAATAATTTAATAGAAGAAAAAGACTGGTGTATTTTGCCTCATTTGGTTTCAGTAATAATAAGAGGAGAAAGAAAAATTTAAGTGATCTCCACAAATTTATTTTCTCTCAAATTGGAGAAAAAAAATACAAGAAAGAAACATTTTTTATTTCGGAAAAATAAAGGTATTATTTTTGTATAATTGTCACTTTATTTAGAATATTTATACCATTTAGAGTATACATTTTTCTTTTATTTGCATATATTTAAATCCTTATTTTCATTAACAACTCAATCAACACTATATTTTTTCATTTCTGTCTTCTAATTGCTTTCCTTTTACTTTCCTCCCTAAATTAAATAAAGCATAAAGTCATATAATTCGTAAGAACATCTTCAATGGAATTGTTTAAAAATAAAATAAAAATCTCAAAGTCTCACATATATAAATTGTTTAAAATTAAAAACTCTTCTTAAATTTAAACGACTCATATGTAAAGAATCCACATTAAAATTATAAATAACTGTTATAAACATCTTTAATTGAAAATGTTCTAGTGATTAAATTTCAATATAAAATGATCTTACACCGTGAGTTAAATTTTATTCTTATACTAATAATCTTATATTTTGAGAATGCCCTGAACTGCAAAAATTGTTTACCTCAATTAGTACTTTTTATTAAAATAAATATTAACTATGAAATATAGCATACGTTTTTGACAACAAAAAACATTATTTGTAAACAGTTTTTACTATGACACTTCCCGAGTCAGGAAGCTTAAGACCTATAGCTATTGGAGAGGGATGCTATAAATACCTGTCAAGTAAATATTTAATAAATTAGGTTTTTATTTAATTATTTTATCTACAATGAATTTACTATTGTTGCTATTTTATAATTTTAAAATACTTGTTATGAATCCTTTGCGACAGTTGATAAATATGATTTACTTTATTAAATACTTTACATTATAACAGAATTACAGAAGAAGACACCTACGCCGTACAAGTACATCATAACTTAATATTGTAATTGATATATATTAAACAATTGATATACAAATAAAAACTACGTATATATATCTGAAGGAGAGAAATTTTAATTTAATGTAAATTGTAAATTGGCGTACCTTGAATAACAATGATATGATCATGCCAATAATAATTAGCCCAAGTGAAAACCAGCTTGGGTTCGATTTACATTGGAATGGAGCAATCTCCTTTCTCATAAATTTTTGTTAATAACAATATTAATGATGATAATAACATCGTAAAAGCATTGTTGAAAATTAATAATACAAAATCTACAAATAAATGGTTATAGAGACACAGAGATTACCCCACAAGTTCACTTATTGGAGGCCGATCCATGACAGCAGAAGCAGCCTTTGCATTGCGCTGCAACAGTGGATCAATATCTGGCAACTTTGGAATCTGAACTAACAGATCAATGGTCCGGCGAAGGAGACGAGCTAAATCGCCATCATCCATTGCACAATCCATCATTATTTCTCTCCATGTCAACCCAGAAGCCCAGGCCTCAACCATGCCACAAAACTGGCTATCCAAACAACAAGAGATTGTTACCCCATGTTTATCCTGCAATGCCAATAAGGCATTTCTTTGTTCATCCAATAATGTTATGAATTTGTTTACAGTGGCAGAAGGCTCATAAATGTAACTGTTATTTTTCCACGGTCGGACTTTGATACCCACGGACACCAAACTTGCGCACACTGCAGCGAGTTGAGCAGGTTTTAGATCTAGTAAAATTTTATTGCGAAGAACAATCGCAAGCCATAGCTCATTTTCTCCTCGAATTGCACCAGCGGTTTCACCAAGTGGAAATATAACATGTGTATTAATATCCAAAGCTCTTATTTCATGAATGACATTGCTAATCTGCAGAAACTCCTTCCAACCTGAGGGTTCAATCTGTTCGATCCTATTAATCAAACGTTTAGATCTATTCTTCAGGCGCTTGATTTTCTCCTCAACAAACTTGACTGCGTCTATAATTTTAAAATATTCTTTATAGCCTTCACTACGAGATATCTTTTTCTTCAACCGTGAAACTTTATTTCTTTGTTCCTTGTAACATTCAATGGCATCTTTGTAATCTTGAGACTTTAGTAGTAGCTCGTCATTTTCAGACAAGCTACTCAAAACAGGAACATTCAAGCTCCAAGACCATGTATCAAGAGATCCTTCCATGAACCATAAACCACCATGCTCAGAGTGAGAAAGCTTATCCCAATTCATATCACCCTTATCAAGGAGAGTGCTCATAATTTCTCGAGGTTGAGCATCCCCTTGAGCCAGTGGAACATTAGGAAAGCCTGTCCCATATACCGTCTTAATCCACTTTTCTGTAAATAGATACCAGGTGTTATCTGAACCAAGAGCCACATAATATGAAGGTTTAAGATCATCATTCAGTGCACAATCTGCAGCACTTGGCTCTGCTTCTGCTAAATTCAATGCAAAAGAATCAACAGAAGTAATCATAGTTTTGAGTTTTGAGGCATTAAGGGAGTCAACCTTCCCCAAAAACACAGCAGGAATTGAATGTTCAACTCCTTCAGAATCTCTATACTGCAAGCACAAAAATGGTAAATGTCCACCTTCGGACTCCTCCAACAAAGGTTTCAGGGCAGACATTCTCTTTGCTTCCACCTGTTTGCGCAATTTAGTCCGGACACGCTTTTCTGATCTTAAATCTTCCAGTAATTCTGCAATTTCCTTGTATTGCCGTGGTGCTAAGGCCTTCCTGGTTTTTCTATCGACGGCTTCATCAGTAGTTTCTGACATCAGCAACTCAATTTCTTTCTCAATTTTATTAAGTTCCTCTTTAGCAGCCAGCATTACATTGCTACTAACATAATTCCCAAAACTCTGCTCAACTAATTTCCTAGCTTCTTCCAAAGTTCTCCCCGTGGAAGGTTTCACGTTACCTGATTCATTTGACCACTGAATGGCTTTCACACCAGCAAGAAGATTCAAAACCATTCCATATGAAGCAGTAAACTGTGACACTAGAGGCTCCAATCCAGCAAACAGAATTTTGCAGCCCTCCTCAGCACCTTCAGTAGTAGTTTGGACGAGGACTACATGACCACTTTCATCAATGCCTCTGCGTCCAGCACGCCCAGCCATCTGAAGCAGGTCGTTTGAGCTTAATGGTATACGCCCACTGTCACCCCTTTTGCTGAGGGATGAAATAACAGCTGTTCTGGCAGGCATATTGATTCCAGCAGCCAGGGTTTCTGTAGCAAACACAACCTTAACAAGTCCTCTTTGAAACAGCTCTTCTATGAATGCCTTCCACAAAGGTAGACATCCAGCATGATGTGCGGCAACCCCTTGCAAAAGTCCTTTTACAGATGATTCTCTGACAGCATCAGGATACTGCTTGCGGAACTTCTTCAAGGCTAGTTCAACCTCACTTAATTCACACTCATCTAAAAGTTTGCAATTTTCTAGATATTGCACAGCTGCATCACAACCCTTCCTGCTAAAAATAAACCAAATAGCTGGCAGCATATCCCTGGACTGAAGTTGCCATAATGTATCAATTACTTGAGGAACCTGAAAAAAGATTAAGAACACACTCCATAAGAATGTATGCCCATTATGATAAATACAAAATACATCAATCTTATTCAACAAAATAAGAGTGTTGTTAACCCAAGTGGGTATCACAACCCAGATTGTACATTCAATTTAACGAATGATTGTTGGATACATAAAAGCCCGCCCCCGATAGTAAAAGACGGGGAACAGATTTCCCATATAATCATAGAGTACGGAGTGTAAAGAGAATTTGATTCAGAGGCCTTACTTGTGATCGACGAATGGCATTTATATCATTCTTTGAAAGAGAACGTTGTTCAAACATGCTATCATCACTATCATAGCTAAAGCGTGTTCCCCGTTTCCGAGAATTCCTTTTTCTAGACCCATCATCCTTGTAAGGTTTAGCCCCTGCAGCTTGAAGTTGTAAATAATTGAATGACAGCTTCCTGCTTTAAATAAAAGAAGAAACTAAGTTTCCATTTTTATTCGATTCAGAACATAAAACAAGATCACAATCTCCATTATTTAGTTGTTTAAAGTTGCTTAAAAATAAATAATCCATAGTAGTTCATTTTGTTGCTATCTATGTTATATCAGAATAATGATATCTTCATTTTCTTTTCGAAAAAAGACTTGATACTTGTATATTCACTATAAAACACCTATTCATCAATTCCGTAGAACTCTTACAGTTATCATTATGTTAGTGTTCTCATATTGATCATATCAAATATATAAATAACTATCACAATAAATATATCATCACCACCACCAGTACGAATTATGCTACCAAAGCTATTGCTTTAAGCCACCACCACCACAGACATTGATGTATTGTTTGCTTAAACAATTCTATAAGAACACTGATGCTACAACATTCACTACCACAGTCCACAACATTGCTTGATCAATCACTAGTTGACAACACTAGTACTAACCTAAATTGGATACAATGGTAGCCTTTTATGAAAAATGTCTCACGGATATCACCCCTTGCCTTATTAATAGACAAAAATTCATTCAATTAACCTTGTCAGCTATTGTTATTGAAGCACACAAATCATATGATCAGCACCCACAATTAAATTATCTAAATTTCAGTGTCGAATATTTAGTTCTATCTCATACCCAGACATCCTCCATCGTACGCATATGTTAGGGGGAGGCTTACGTGGAATTAGAAAAAAAAAAAAAAATCACTTGGCAAGGACGTCATCAAACTTAGTGCATGTTTGGTTTCACATCAGATAGAAGTCAAACGTGAATCCTCCACCCATATCCGAATGAAACTACTGAGTAACTCTAATTTTTCACATCCAAATCGTGGATCTGGGTTTTCAAACGCCAAACCAAACATGCACTTGGGGTTCATAAATAACAAAAACTGATTCTTTTTGCTGCTTAAATTGGTTTTAGAACCAACCAATAGTAGGTCAACATGAACACTTATACATACCTAAAAGACGAGAAAATATAACCGCCAGAGACCAACTTCAAACATGTTTGACTCTTTGGCCATTAGTAATTCCAATTATCATGAAATTCTTCTGTTGTAAAATGAAAACAGATAGGAAAGTTTACCAATAGAAAAGGCTTCTACTGGTATAGAATATATGTACAAATAACAACTAAACTGAATAAATGCAGAGGGGATTCTTGATGGCACCTGTTCATGTGTGTTCCTTTCTCGTCAAGGAGTGGTAATAAGGAATTTTTCAAAGAGAAATGCCAAGTCAATGGAACTGGGCGTTTTGACGATGTTACCAATTCAGTTTCACCATGAATCTGAAAGCCAAAACATTTTGCAGAGGTTACAGCCTAGGTAGATGACCAAATAAAATTAAAGAAACTACATTTAATTTGCTGTTTCAATTCTTTCCACTAGATACAGTTCCATCAGTCAGGGAAGATGCGTTAGTACTGAACACGATACCTGTGATAGACTTAAATTAAATCACACAAAATGAAACCATAATTATAGAAGTCACTCTAAAGGTAGGCAATTTTACATAAATGACGTAATTTCTTCATCTAGTTCTTTATCCCCCAAATATAGTATGAAAAGAAATTTAATAAATAAAGTTGAATAACAAGCACCACATTAATCGCAGAGTTCAGGATCCTGTATTTCAAAAAATGGATAGAATATTAGCAATTTCAAGCATTGAATCTATGTTACATATCCCAAACTGTCATAAGTTCATCAACATGATCAAGTCTATAAAATTCCTGAAAAACAATATTCGGTCAGGGAACTTTTTAAATGAATTATCTACAATTAAAATTTATAGATGTTTCCAACTAAATTGTGAAAAATCTTTCATGCCTTAGAACAGAAAATAACTTCAATGCTGACATAAGCTTTATACTGAAACTGATTTTACATGCTTGACACTCATAAAATTTAAGCAGATTTTCAGTCCCCGTTTGAAGCTTGCCATTTGATTAAATACAGTACAAATACATAAAAAGAATACAATACCATCCATAATAGATTCTTCAACAAAATTGACATGTCATTCTCCTTGAATGTAGGACATGAATATTTTTAGTTAAATTGTAAGCTTCATTTCGTTCTCCTTCATTTATATATTATGCAGGGTAACTGGTTCTCTTGTGATCCATTTCTTATCTTACAATATTTGGTTTTCTTGTTTAAGAGAAGTACTACATTTCACAGGGGAGGGGAACTAGATTAATCGATGAAATTTAATGCTGGTTCATTTTACAGGAGTGGAAAGCCAGCACAGTGCATTCTGCGACTTTAATAGACATCACCAGCACAATCTGAGTACCTGACCAATCCAGCCAGCCAACTCATCTGGATTTGCAACAGTTGCTGACAGGCAAATTAGTTGAACTATTTTTGGGCAATAAATAACCTGCAGATTTAGTCCAAACATGCATGAAAAATAAGAAAAGTTGAAAAAGTTATGTAACATGCAAAGAAAATAAACTATGCTTACAATCTCTTCCCAGACTGTACCGCGAGATATGTCACTAAGGTAATGAACTTCATCCAAAACAATCACATCAACATTTACAAGTCCATTTCCAGAAGAAACATTACCAACACTGCAAGAAAAGCGGCAGTCAATTATTGCTCATGTTTGCAAATGTTGAAACAAATGACAAAGTATCAACAACAAAAGTACAGGAGATAGGGTTAAAGAATCAATTTGATAATAATAACAATAATAATAATAATAAAACTTCAGGTGGGAACAAATAACAATGACGATGAGATTGTCATAATCAAATTGTTAAACACAAGGTTAGGAATTTAGAGTGTGTTTGTTTCAAGGTTTGTAAATTCATCACTAGGAATGTGAACTTTGAAATGTTAGATTCCCAAGTTTTTCATAAGCATTAAAAAAATACTCTTGGGTATTGTCGATTCCAATGAAAGTACTATTATCTAGTTTTACTCTATATATTCCAATGTCGGGGCTGGGTACATTGCAATTTCATGGGTATATAGTAAGCTATTTCTATGCTAACTAATAAAATCCCATTCCCACTTCCACTTCTACTTTTTTTAAAAGTATTTATAGGAATACTAAATTCCAGAATTTACTCACCAATCACATTGCTGACTATAGTATTCTAGGGATGCCACTTGGAAATGTAATAAGATAGCCTAAAAGAAACACCACCAAAAGATAAAAATCACTGGATCTGTATACTGCACTTCTCCTTGCTCAAGACAACAATGCAGCAACTACTTCTAACTTCTTGTTCAACACGACCTTCTCAACTTCTTAAGTATCTCGCACCAGCCTCATCGATATAGAGACATTAATGAAATTGGAAACTACACATTACAAAACCACAATTCCCGAACACTTCTACAGCACAATAGCAAAGACTCAAGTATTAAATAGCTAATATCCCCATATTTGAATGCAACGTACCTCTGATACAACATGTTGCGCAATATCTCCGTGGTCATAATCAAAACCTGAGCATCCTTGTTCACGGCAGAATCACCCGTAAGAAGGCCAACATTACTGTCACCAAAAGTCTCACTGAAAATCCGCAACAAAAACCAGCAACAATTCAACTTCCAAATAATAGTATAACAGTAACTCTTCCTCACATTTACACACTGAGCAAAGCAAAAACACATCAAATTCAGATTCTAATCATTCCACACCGGAATTCGCGAAACTTCTGATTGGACAACGCCTTGAGCGGCGTCGTGTAGAATATTCGCCGTCCCCTAGCCACCGTGGCCACCGCCGCAGCCTCCGCAATCAGCGTCTTCCCGCTGCTCGTCGGAGCGGAAACCACCACCGACGAGCCTCTCAGAAACGCCAGTATCGCCTGCCGCTGAAACTCAACCAAACGAACAAAAAAAACCTCATCCACACACGCTTCTAATCCGAGGAAATTTCTCGAAACGAAGAGAAACAATCGCTTAACGAACCTGAAACTTGTCGATGCGAAAGTCGTAGACGGAGGCCAGCTCGTCGACGTCGATGATATCCGCGCCGAACTCCCTGACTTCGTTGCATAGCTTCTCGACTCTCTGCCACCTGAATCCGTCGTGGCGAGTGAACACACCGGCGTCGTCCTCGGGCGCATCAGCGGATACGTCGTCGTATTCGTCGGCAGCAACGTCATCGTCTTCATCTTCGTCTTCTTCTTCATCATCTTCTTCTTCCTCTTCGTCCTCCTCGGCGTCGGAGAATGCGCGAATGGTTGAGGTAGGGGACTTGAAGGAGAAGGAGGCACGGAAATTGAGAGAAAGAGGAAGAGATCGAAGAAGAGAGAAAGAGAGCGTGGAGTTTGTTGGAAGAAATGGGAAAGAGGAAGAGGAAACGGAAAAAGCGTGACGATGTGGGAGTGAGAGGATTAAACGAGTGTTGGTGGCCATGGCGGGAGAGTGACGGATTTTGGATAGTCCTTCTGCAATTTTTCTAAATATCCAAAATCAGATGAGGCCCAACTTCATTCATATTTCAAATATTTGGTCTTCCTCTGTTTTTTGTTTTTTTTTTTCCAAAATATTATGGGTTTCACTACCATTTCTTATTTATTTATTACGTCATAAATGACAAGAAAGAAAGGCTATTGGATAATTGACTCTTTTACTCCTGTTTAGAGAGTACGTGTACGTGAAAATACTCTCACGGCCACAGTAATAGTTTATGTATTTATGTAAGACCAAAGTTCATAATCTGGTTCAACCACCATTGAACAATTATCCATATATATTATATATTTATTTACTGTTTTGTTTGAGTTGACAAAGAAATTGAAAGGAAAAGAAGTGAGAAATAAGATGATTTTTCAGATTGTTATAGAAAGAAATGAAAGTTGAAAAAAATTGTTACATAGAAAATGAAAGAAGATAAAAAAAATTATATATAGGTACATGTAAAAATATCATCAATATTCTCAATTAAGAAATTATATGAATTAATCATCGTTTTTTTAGTTAATTAATGTGAGTATATATAATAATTGAAATAAAATAATGAATATATTTCTAAGGGTATTTGCTAAAAAAGATTGGAATATCATGAAAAATAATAAGTCTATTTTGATCCATCAAACGAGTCTATTTCAACTTGGGACAAAAGGAAAGACAAGGAATGTAGTTTTAAGATAAATGAGACATGGTTATATGTGAGTAAAAAAGTGTAGTGGCTGTGTGAAAAGTGTATGGTACTCAGGTTGTGTAGATACTAAAGACGCATGAGGAAATAAAATTAATAAAAGGTATCATGACGGTGCTATTACTGTAGAGTAGAAAGAAAGGTAAAATAAGTTAAAAGACCATAAAAAATATAACATTTCATAAAGAGGATTGATAGCAATAGATCAAGGTTATAGGATAAACTCTATTAAGATAGATTTAGGGGAAAACCCTAATAGGATAGAGTTTCACTAATTTTATATGGATAATAGAGAGGATGAACCCAATTTTATAAAAACATTTGTGGTAGTCTAGACAAAATCATGATAATCGTCCATGGTTTATTGATAGTTCTCTTGAACTTTCATATGAATTTGCATAAATATGAGTAGCGCATGGATAACTGTGACAGGATTAGCTTCATCATCGGTTTAAAAGGCATGAAATTATTAATCAAAACATCAATTTTGATTGCGTCTAAGTTTTTACATTTTTTGGTTAGATTTATCAAGACCAACTTATCCTAGATCGAGTTGATTTTAATTAGATCAAGTGAGTTGTAGGTTTTGAATCTTGTTTTTTCTAAAATTTACAATTTTGAATATTTTTCATTAAATTTTTTAGAATAATTTGAAAAACTATATCATTTAATATTTCAAAAAAACATATTTAGGATGTTAAATAATAAAGTAAATTCAATAACAATTACATTATTATTATTATTATTTATTAAATTAATTTTAAGACATAATTTTAGTTATAATGAACACTTATCCTATTAAAAGAAATAAAGAAGACAAATATAACAACGTATAACACAGACAGACTGATTTCTTTATTACCCGAATTGTGTGAAACATGACAAGAAGTGATGACCAAGATTTTATTTAGAGATGACAATGGATAGGTACAAGTAATTTACCTGTACCCGTCTAAAAAAATCTGCACTATTACCTGTCTTGCTACCTACCATTCTTTTTACCTTTTCAATTTTAAATGAAGTTATTTAAAATAATTTTTTAAAATATAAACTCATAAAAAAAATTAATTTTAAAGTATAATTCGAATATACATAATAAAATATTAGTACAAACAAATTTAATTTTTTAAAAAACAAATTTAAATAAATTCCACCACTATAAGTTTTAAAAATCAATCTTTCTAAAAAAACAACTTCAAATTCATAGGTCTAAACAAAAAATATATAAATATATGAAATTAAATTTATATAATTTCTGTAATCAATAACCTTATTTTAATAACTTCATTATTTTAAATGTTTAAATAAAAAAATTACTAATACTAACTAACGAGTAGCGAATATAGACGGACTACATACCATGATACCTTTTACCCATGAATATTTATTACGAGTTTTACTCAAAGTGCTTATTTTTTGTGATCCTAATTGGAGTAACTTGACTTAATAGTCAGAGTCCATAAGAAAATGAAATAGAAATTATAGTTTAAAATGTAATGCTTCCTCAGTTTTAGTATTCAAGTCTTGCGTTTACCAGCATACTGACCATTGGTGGAGTAAATTGGTATTATGAGATTGAGTTTCACCCCGATTAGCACCAGTTTTCACTGTAGTCAAAATCGAGTTTTCATACACTGATTGGGATTTTTTTCTGAAATACATGCATTGTTAACCATCAAAACTCACATATACACAGACAACTCAACTCTTGTATGACTCGAAAATGTGCCACCTGGTCTTGTATTTTACTGTTGTTCCCATTCATGAATTGAAAAAAGCAATGATAGAAGCCCGTGATTTGAGTGGAGTGGCATCTGGGAAAAGTTGCAGCGATGAGCACGACGTATTTCATAATGGTACTACTGCTTCAATTGGCTTTTTATAAGGCTTTTTGATCAGAGGAATTATCATTACACAAGTTCATAAAACATCCATTTAACATCCCTCACAAACAAATTAAATAATATATAAATGAGACAAAATAGTTGATTTAAAAAGAATCATATAAATATGTTAAGAAAAACTTCAATTCTTCCATTGCACCATCACACACGCTTCTAACAAATAATGAAACTTCAACAGTACAATTGATTTCCTTTTGAACTCCTTTCAGAGTGCAACTCTAACTCTATGTTGCATCCTTCTAGCCATATTAACTACCAAAAAGTCCAAATATACCATTTTTTTTTTCAAAAAGAATATTCTTTTAGTCAAGTTGCCCAATTCAATTCATCATTCCACTGGCCACCCTATAATAAGTAGCTTTCAAGACAAGCAAAAGTACCCTCAGTATGCTACATTCTTCTCATTTTACTTTAGCGTCCGATGTACACCAGAGCGCATATCATTTCCATGCTAAAATGATACCAACAGAGAAACAATAAGAAAAAGGATGTTGGCAGACTCTCAGTCTACACTTTGTATTTGAAACGGCAGGCTAATTGCAGCCACCCAATGTTCCATGATCAATAACCTCAATATTTGTAGCAGCTAAAGTGAAAGGGAAAATAGAAACTAAATAACAAAAATATTGATGAATGAAATAAAAAGTCCTCTAGTTACATCACAAATTACCTTTATTTACATTATTGTGAGCCATCATTAGCCATCAGATTACAGTATACAACAATCTCCTCTCAATGCCGCGCCCCCATTCTGTCAGATTTATTAGGTTGCTCAGAAAAAATTTGCAAAAATAATTTCTGATAAGCATCCCTAGATCAACTTCTTGTATAGGGTGCCGTTTTCATGCGCCTCTGCCAATGACATTTGACAACTATTACTGAAAAGGACAACCAAACAACAATTAACAATCAGATTTTTTGTTTATTGCGTATTCCCACTAACTAGAAAAGAAAAAAGACAAACTTTTAGCTGCATTTCATTATATTGATATAGCAGTAATAGATATTAATCAATAACAATTGATATCAGATGCAAGTATGCGTTGTGCATCTGTTTGAAAGTATGACACACGCCCAATATAACATATGTAATATAGAATTTTGCATACCATGCCCAGCTCAAAATGGACAATTCATGTAATGGAAAACAAGTTGCGGAATCGTTGTACTCTTCTTGAACGAATGTCTGAAGACTGTGCCTGTTCATGGGTGCCTGAACTCTTCGGATGCAAGATTCTTCGGTTCCTTCTCACCCGATACAAAAAGTCTTCAGTATCTAAAACGTAAGAGACCTGATAAACAGGTACCAAGGAGAAAATGTAAGGCTGGAAATTCAGGAACACAATCCAAAAGGTATCATACTCTAGAGTAAAATGGGTAAAAACAACTATGAAATCTTATTGTATTAATACCTTCGATGAAGTGCAAGCTATCTTGCACTCCAGACCATTAATAATTTGTAGTCCTTCCATAGCCTGGCTCGAAAATTCATCACTACCAGCATATCTCCGTTTATTCCTGACAATATGAATAAAATAAAATAAATTTACAAAAATAAACACGTGTATGCAATTACACTAATAATTCTACTGACTAATCAAATACCTCTTCAAGAAAATCCCTGACTTCTCTTTTTTGTCAGGGACAACAGACAGGAAGTCATTGAGTAGATAGGTTGAAAAATTAGGGTCCATTGAAACAGCAGTCACTTCAGGTTTATCATGTCCAGAGTCCATCAGTTGAACAGACAGTTTCGTTGCTCCAGGTGACTGCAACGGAATAAACTAGGTTACCGCTACACAACTAGTAACACTATTTAAAACTTCATTCAGGAGCAGACCTCGATAGACATGAAGGCAAAATAAAAGCTTACATATTCAATGCGATATATATTTTCATCATGGAGAAGAACACGGGCATTTTCATGATAAACTATGTCGACAAATTTTCCAGGTTTTCTTGATTTCTCATATGCATACAGTTGTAGAAGCTTATTATCCATCTCATCAGCAGCAATAGCTTGAAGCTGAAATAAAATAAGACACATTTTAATGGTAGGAAAGATGGTAAGCTGTTGAAACGACAAAAAAGAGGAAATTATGTATGTGACCTGTTTAACAAGTTTATATATCAGCTTGTCTAATGTGAATAAGACATATGACTGAATTCCAACTATAGCTCGACAATCATCCTCAAATTTTGTATTATCAGAAGAACCATCCAGCAAACTATAAAGGGCATTCATGAATCTATAGCATAAAGGAGACACATCAGTCTTGCATAGATAGATATTCATACATATATTCAAAATTGTAATTTGTAACATAATACATTTCATAGGTCTATCACCTGTCATATTGATCAGTGGAGCTCGTATCACTCGAAGCCTTCCATTTCCTATCAGCAGATGATGAGTTAATCTTCGCTGATTGTATCCTCTCATACAATGTCTGTCAGATTAGAAAGACGAAATGTTACAAAATGAATATATAATAGACATGCACACACGTTCAGAATAATAAGAGGAAATACTACAAAATGAATATCTAATAAACTAAAAAACATCCATTTTGTCCAAAACCAGACACATTTGCACTGACACCCGTGATTGACACGCATCCACCTTTTCATAACATACATAAAAGGTTCCCCTCACTGCCTCAAATTTCAATTAGTACAAACACCCCCTTTCCATAGACAGTCATCTGGCCACACACAAACTTTTTGAATGAATCTACTAGTAACAGATACCCAATAGAAGCAAGAATTAAACCAAAAAAAAACAGAGGAGCAAAAACCAAGTGAGAAGAGTAGTTTATACAGTACACTTCTTACAAATCATTCTTAATTTCTGGTGAATAATAGAATAACAAAGAGAAATAATGCTTAATGAAAAATTAACTTTGGTGTTTGTACAGCTGAAACTGCAGAGATCGTCAGTGCAGGTTATGAAAATAACAGGGTGCATTTTTAAATAGATATTTTGTACCTGATGAAGTCTAAAAAGCACATAAAAGGAATCGTTTCCATAGAAAACTCTTGTATTCCTGTCCTTCTCATGTAACATTGGAGGAACATACTTTGCAAGTGGCTTCACAGTTAGTAGAAAGCGTTCAGAATATGGCAATGACATTCCATCTCCTTCAACGTCATGAGCATCAGCTATTCCTTCAGCTTCGCCTTCACTCTCAGCCTTGTGATCATGTTCCCCATCCTCATGCTCTTCTCGAGAACACTCCTCACCATCAGCAGACTCACTTCCAGAAACATCAACATTTTCAGATGCATTTTCACTGTCCTCTGACGACCTGTGAGGACTTTCTTCACCTTCATCATCAGCATCAACATCGTTTTCTCCTCTGGTTTCACCACAAACATCATCCCCATGTCTATCTTGATATTGCCGACTCATACCACCATCCTTTTCTTTATGCACTGCATCCAAACCATTACCTCCATAAACTTCAAAGTTATCTTCTTCAATGTCTCCATTAGGAGATAACTCACCCTCTTCTCTTTCACTTTTGAAGGGTCGAACTGATTCCTCTTGATATCGGTGGACTTTTGTGCCTCCAATGATAGCCCCATTTGAGGATGTACCCGGTCTTGCAGAATCACCACCCTAAGCCATGATAAAGAAACAAAAAATCACCAAATTATTCAGAATGATGCCTGGTATATAATAATTAAAACAATAAGTGGCGATTTCACAGAATTACTTGTTTTAAAAGGACAAACCAAAGTATAGGAGAGAAAATACCACCTACTAAAAATCTGGTTTGCAATATAATGGTTCAAGATTTCTAAGGCAATTGGCGTTGATGCTAATGACAGTGAGTAATGTGAGTCATATACCCTTTCAAATCCACAATATAACTTTTATTATATCAATGCTGCCATCTTAATTAGATCTGAAGACACTCTTACTCGGAACAATTATATGATATCAGAAAACAATTGTTTGCATCATTGTAGTAAAGGTCATGGATATGAATCCTGAAACAGCCTCTTTGCAAATGCAAGGGGAAGACTGCAAACAGTGACCCTCTCTCATACATTCACAAAGCAAGAAGCATCTAGCACTCCAGGGTATGTTAGTTTATTGATAGAAACTCAAAATGTATCCTCATGATGAATGTAGAACAAGCAAAATTTAAATTGACACTGACATAAGCTGTACAGAGTTAATCCGTACCTCTAAATGTGGTATATCAGGTCCTCCCTCAGCAGAAGCATTAACAGGTTTAGCTGGAGTGGTAGTAAGTCCTTTTACAAAAAAATGCATCTCAGTTCCGTACATTCTCAAAAAGTATCAGTTAAAGATTATGAGAGAAATTAAGGACAGATTACATTCAATTAATGGAAGGGTAAGTTGCTAACCTGACAAATTATCTATGTTTGTCCTTCCATTGCTTTGCTCCATTCCAGATGCGGGAGAGACATTTGCATTCACTAACCTTTCACTGGACTGGTCTTGCTTATTATTAAATCCTGGTTCATTAGGTGGGAAAGCAATATTATTCATTTTACCATGCTGTGTATTACTTCCCAAAGTTTCAGTTTTACGCAATGCACGGTCATCAAGGTACCTATCCTCCCTAACCCCACTATCACCATTTGATTGCCATGCTTTACTAGAAGTTGATTGATCTACTGGCATACAACCATCCCCGTTTCTGGAAACATTCATATGCTTTGCATTCATGATGGTAGCACCCACAGTAGGGCTACCATCACTTTCAGCAACACTTGCAGTGCCATTCTTGACATTATTATTCTTAGTCTTGACAACATCTTCTGTATCCTCTGCACCCTGGGGCCGAGAAGGAACACAAAGCATGGGCTCTAAAAATGTTGTCCAAACCTTCAGAACTTTATCAACATGATCGGTTGTGCAAATTTCACCACAGGAATATTTTATGAGTTGATACAAATCTTCATGAATATCAGGATCAGAATACTTAAACTCCAAATTTGGTACAATTGGCCGTCTGTTTCCAGCAGCAATAGCAAGAAGAACATCATCTTCTTTGCGTTTCTTTTCACTGATTTCTTTGATTTCTGCCAGCAAGGCTGTAAAAAGATTGATAAAAGAAACGTGTCAAGAAAATAGAAAGGTGTCAAGAATGGAAAGAATTGCTGTATCATTACCACCAAGATATACGGAAAATTTCACTGCATTCAAGCAATCACATACCATTTGCATGGTGTCTATACTTCAGACAAAGAACGGTTTGTTTTGATCACTTAAAATGAAGTAAAAAAAAAAATCAATCCAAATGCGCTATATGGGAAATACTAGGAAAGTGCCAGAAAATGTAATAAATGGCTGGAGATGGCACCAGAGAATAGTAGGTTGTGCTTCACAGACACAAGAGCACTCAATGTTATACAATAGGTTCAATTTAAAACCCCAAATAAGGAAGAAAACTCACAAAATTTCCCCCCAAAATAATCCTTAAATGGCGAAGTATTGTATGGCTAAACAAGGGTTCTCAACCATAATCAAAGTTGGGCATGTTAATGCAACGAATAGCCCAAATATGGCTGTGATTTGTGCCACTACAGGCACAACAGCAAGCAGTGGCATGATGGGCTTTAACATAGTGGCCCAAAGCTGCAAAGGCCACAATGCAACAGCACTATAGTGTTAGATTGACAAATCAGACATCAACAAAATTATTATCTCATAATTAAAAATTTGCATACATAACAGAATATTCAAACATTAAAACATTAATTAAACATAATTGAAATGAAACGTTATTTATTACCTTTGGTGCTGAGGCTTTTCGTATCCTGCTGCTTAAAGTAGAAGCTACGATGATCAAGAGATTTGTGATAGTTCTTAGCATATATTTCAGCCCAAACTTTACTAAAATCAGCACGGCACCTTGCCCACTCTTCCTGTTTCTGCTTCAAGCGTGTTAGTATCACTGGCAAAGCTAGAGGTGCATTCTTCCTTAACACTTCCATCACATCAAGCCCATGATCACCATATAATCGTTCAACACACCTAAGATTTATAGCTAAAACAACATACAGGAAAAATCACATCAAGATACGGAAAAATTCAAGAAATTACCTCACAGCATATCTGCATTAAGCAATTCCGCTGATTAATTGAAAAGATTATGTACCTGTTAAGTGCTCCTCAATACGAATTGGGCTGTCCCCTTTAATTGTATTATTATTGATCTTGTCTAACAACTCTTCTACTCGTTTGGTTGTCACATTCACAGACTCTAACAACATGTCAAGTTCAAACCTGCCATAGCAGTTAACATAATATCAGCAAGTGCAAGTGATGGACGACTTACAGAAATCATGTTTTAATCAACCCAATGATATCAAAAACAAAAACTACAACAATATGGCAGCTGTGACAGTGATCACCCATAGAAGATTAATCAACAAAACAGGTATTTTAAAATGTACTTAAACATCACTGGAAAGCACTTACCTGTCATCTTCGCATCTAAACAAGCTCTCTTCATACTGATTTTTGCGCATATGTTTAAAGGAATAATCCTCACTTCCTGAAGTGACAGACACCCAGTGATCATTCAACACCTCAGCACCAAGTTCTGTTTTCTGGCTAGCTATAGGTATTGGGTACTGCATAAGCACAGACAATAAAAATGCAAAACAATCAGCAATAGATATCAGAGATTCCATTAGAAAAGATAAAATACAAAGAGACGAATAAAATAACTATACATTCTTTGGTAAGAGCCGGTAACTAGGAGTGCACTGGTCGCAGTTAGAAAGGTCCAGCTCATTTATAGGTTTTGATAAATACTTATCCTTGCTGGGATATAGAGACATCTTAGAACCTAAAACATCCTTGTTGGCAATCACAGTAGATTTATCCCGTTCTCGGAACTCACGGTCCCTTTCTTTCATCCCATCATCCCTATATCGGTCTCTATCTCGATCCCGTTCTCTTTCCCTGTCTTCACCCTTCATCTGTTTCAGTCCATGTCCATCATTCCATAAGGACTCTTAACAAACACAAAAGAGAAAATTTTGGGATCAGACAATGAAACTGCAAATGTTCAGGTGAACCCAAATAATTTCACATAAAACTAAAAAGGGGAGCATATATCAGAAAACTGAAACATCTTACTTTTATTCATAACACCAGCAAGGAATCCACCATCTGTACCATAGGATAAGATTAGACATAAATTATAAAATTTAACTTCATGGAAAGTAATAAACTATTTTTGAATGATACCATTTTTTTCAGATTGTAGCAAAAATTCATTAAACCCCTCCATAAGATCTGGATACTTTCCCAGTAAATCGCCCACCTGGAAGAATAAGTGACCAAGGGTCAATCATATAGCATTGGATAAGGACTACACAATAAGGGAAATATATATTACAGTATGAATACAGTAAAAGCAGGTCGAGCTGGTTCTCGTATTAATCAAGAGAAAAATCCATCTATCTTCATGTTTTAACATCATATTCTATTCTATTCATACAAGTTTTCAGGAGAGAGGAATGAAGTTCCAGAAAGATATCCATGAACTAATCTATTATAGTTTTTTCATAAACAAATTCAGTTAACATAGTTTAGCAAAATTATTGAAGTTGAAGCTGCAGCATTGACAATATATCTACTTTTATGCCCAAAATCCATTTTAATGCACTTCTAGATAGACAAGTGTACAAAAAGGGAATTTAGAAGGAACAGTCTGCCAGCTCTGTGAAGAATACATGGTCAAAGACTGAAACTATATAAAAAGCAACTAATCACTTTATAAGTAACGTGACCATAATTTATTCTACAGCAATTGCATCCATTGTAGACATCGTGATTGGAAGCTAACTCTAACATTTCACGTTGTCTTGCAATTAGCTGTGGGGCTCTGCCATATTTTACAGACTCAAAATAAATTCGGTATGGTACAACCATCCAAGCCAGGTCGGTCATCCCATATCTAGCAAGAAAGACTAATAACTGCATTGTGGGCCAGAGGATTTGAATGTTTGACTGACAGCCCAAGCTTTACATTACAGTTACAATTACAAGACAGGAACTGTACCCTTTACAGTCTCAATCCCAAATCCATAAATCCCCAATTTTGTGGTGTTTTGAGGAAGGTGTTTATCCACTCCAGCTGCTCCTTCAGGAGCTACTTGACTTCACTCTCCAAGTCAGAAAGCAATCTTGCCACTGCTACCAAACATCTCTCTCAGATATAATTATAAAGTAATGAAAATTGATGGAATATCTTAAAAGGACTGAAATCTTGGTTAATGTGTGATCTATATCACTCTCGACCTCTAAGGTGTTTCCTGTATAGTACACAGGGTGATTTGGGCAGAAGCATATCAAGATTCAGGCCTAGTCTGGTTGAAGGAAGTTTTCTGGTTTTTGATGACAATTGGAAAGACAAATTTCATGGGGTTGGAAGCATCCTGACATGGTGCAACTAAAGGGCATAAACTCTCTTATTCCTGACTTCTCATCCATATGAGTGGTGCATCTGAAGTGAAACCAACTAAGGTCAGCCTGGGTGTAGCATGGGTCATAGATTCTAACTTTAATGCAACCTTTGTACACCAAAAACTATGAATGGTGTCTGTGTAATGAGCATGGGTACTGAGTGAGTAATGCATACCAGTTTGATAAACATACTAGATTTTTTACTGTCGTTGTAAATTTCTTCAAAGCCATTGAAGTCCTTTCCTTCAATAGCTACTCCAACATTCTTCTCAAAATGGTCTTCCTTCAACATATTTCCTTAATAGTATTTACATTTATTGCATGGAAATTGATTATTCCTTCAATTTTTTTATTCTATTCTCAGTAATGGGACTTCATTATGCAAATCATAGTTTACAACACACCACTCCTTTATGCAAATAAACTCTCTAATTTAAGCAAGAATATAATCCAATTGATAGTTCACAATACGCCAAATTTTATAAGGGGTTAAGGTCAATCAATGATCATTGCCAGCCAAACCAACATAGCTTGACAAATTAAAATCACCCATCTAGACAGAATCTAACATTAAAATCAAGTATCTAATAAAAATAAATATGCAAACCATACCAATGACTGCAACTCTTGTCGGGTAATTATTTCCCTGCTGTAAATATGTAAGCACTTCAAAAATTCCTGGTAGTCATCAGGATTTCGTAATTTTTCTTTGACTTTTTCGCAAAAAGCAAACTCTTGACTGTACATACCTGAAATGACAAAATTTAAGAGACATAACAAACCACAAAAGGAAAGGATGAGTTTAAAATACAAAACAAATATGGAATAATTAGGTTTTTCCTTGTATACAAAAAATGGAAAATGTTTACATACCCTGGATACTAAATATAAAATTCAAAGCACTTTTTCATTATGGATAATTATATCACCAAAAAAGAAACTATAGATTTTTTTCCATTTTAATATTTTAGCATTGTATAAGGCATAAAAGTGATGACAACTTTTAGCATTCATTAATTAACTTTTTAAGTTCGCATGTTTTTTAGATTTTTTTTGGTTCATTTATTTCTTACCTCATTAAACAGCAAAGCACGTTCCATAATTAGTGATTAGTGATTGTACATCATAGATTAGTTAGGAAAAAGGTAAAGATATACAAAAATAAGTTCGTAAATTCAAGATCAAAAGTAATGGCATACTCACTTTTCAGAGAATTTTTATCATCACAAGTGGATGACATAGGACGCGTACCAAAATTTTCATCTGCATCAAGCAATGGTTCAGCTCCAGAGTCTTCAACCTTACGGTTCCGTTTGTGAGGAAATCGCTCCCTATCATGCTCATAATCTCTATCATCCTTTTCACGTTCTCTTTTGTCTCTATCTTCTCTACGTTCCTTTTCCTTCTCCAGACGTCTCCTCTCCTTTTCTATCCTTAACAAACCTCTGTCGTGATCTAGGTCAGGACGATCAACACCAGGGTCATGATCCCCATGCGAAACCATGGTCCTTTCTCGCTGGCATGCAGATGAGTAGAACGTTATCTTGATGAGCAACTATAAAACTCATTGGGACAAAGCCACAGGGGTCATCAAAGACAAAAAAGGTGGGCTCTCAATCATCAAAGACAAGTGTTAAGTTACAAATGATTTAGATGTTCAATTTACAATCCCTAGTCAGCTGACAAGTGTCCCAAACATCAACAAGTGTTAATTTTTTTTCCATTTACCCAATTTAACATCCTGGTTAGCAAAATAGATGGCTGGCATTTTAGGTTTATTTTCAGTTATCGGTAATATGTTAAGGGTGTGCCTCACTGGAACCATAAATGCACCAGAGGCAAGCACCTCACTGAAGGGGCAGCACTTCAATGTGCAAAATGTTTGTTGACCCCTTCTGGCACCTCACCTTAGCTCCTTAGGTTTAGGTATGCCTTCAACAACAATTAGGGGCATAAGAATTGGAGACAGACCTTTTCATGCATAGGCCGTACTGTTGGCATTGAGCTCCTATCACGAAGAATAGAATTACGAGCAGAAGCATAATGAGTAGAGGCAGCTGCAGAAGCGTCTGGAAGAAAATGAGTAAACTCGTCAAGAAGATCAGGGTGGTCCTGGAAAATAGCAGCAACCTGAAGAAACACAACTTATTAAAATGAGAATCAAAAGAAAAATTACCATTACCAGAGGAAATAAAGAAAAGAAAAATAGCATGACTACACACAACATAGGCAGACACACATACCTCCTGGTAGACCTCGGTAATAGACTTGTTTTCCTTTCTGTACATATTCAATATGTCAAGAAATGATTTGTACACATGATCATCGCCTTGAAAACGAGTCTACATGAAAATAATCCATCAGGCTCAAAAGCAAAACAATCCATTGGTTGAAAACAAATCAGTAAAGGACAAATTAATCAGTCTCAACCATGCACTTACCTTTATCTTGTTCACAAAATTTATAGCTTCTTCAAATTCAACAGGTTTCTTAGGAGCAGGTTGTTCATCCTCCGACGGAAGTGTGATTTCATACCCCTTAGGCAAGAAGGTGTTAAATCCTAATATAAGATCTCTATGGCCTTTAAACAGTTCCTTCACTCTTGCAATGACACCCGCGGTATCAATTCTACGATACACCCAAAGGAAACACAACTCAATTTCCACCCACAAAAACCAAGATCCCCTTTCCCAATATAATACAAAAATAATGAACAAATAATTGAGCAGAAGACGAAGTGGACAAAAGAATATGTTACAACATGATCAAACCTTTGAGCCTTGAAATCTTTCATAACCTCCAAAAAGTCATCGTACTTGTCCCTCTTATCTTGAAATATATCCTTTACTGCTTTAAGATATGCTAGGGCATCATTAGTTGTCAATTTCTGAGCACCTCCATTTGCCATCTGCGGTTGCCCAGACCTTCATTCAAAAAATTTCATAAAATTTTTAGAACAGTAACTCAAGCCACAAATAAAACCTAAAAATCAACTAATGATGAGAACGATTCAAACATTATCGCAGACAAGAAACATCCGATCTCATTTCCCAACGTCAAACAATCCAACGAAAACAAAACTACACACTTCACTAAAGCTAAACCCGCAAAATCAGATTACAAAGCAGAACAACTAATGAAACTCCTTCGATTTCACATAAGAACACGAAAACACAAAATTTCACCCCACCGAAAAATGAAAAGCCTCACCACTCGATTGAACATCCAGACGCTTCATTAAGCACAAAAAATAACAAAATCCAAACACGAGCACAGTCTAACAAAAATTGAAGATAACAAAAAAAAAAAAAAAAAAAAAAAAAAAAAAAAAAAAAAAAAAAAAACTTACGCTTCTCCTCGGGCAGGCACCACAGGCCGTTTGAGTTGAGAACAACTCGTGAAAACTTCATCTCTAGACCTCTTCATCTTCAACACCAAAGCGTAGAAACAGCACACTCTCCCTCCTCAACTTCAAATCATATTTCCAAACTCCGAAAGAATTCAAAATTCTAGAACCTCAGGCTTCTCATTCAAACAAGAGTAATTAGTACACTTCAGATCTAACCGCGAGGAATCAACGCGAAGCGAGAATCCTCACCCCTACCTTGGCGAAGAGATCACCTGAGAGGAGCCAAATCCTGAAACAAAAAGAGAATCGCAAGCAAAATTCGCATTACTTCAATGTAAAGCAACGTGAGGATGAATTAGAGCGAAGGAAACCGAAATTTACAGAGTGATCGCCAAGTCTCCGAACTGCCAAGTCCCGAGAAAAAAGATAGAAAATCGAAAGAGAAAAAAAAAAAAAGATAAATAGCGAAAATGCTTTGTGTAACAAAGCCTTTTTTTCCTTGAGCCTTTGTGATTCCTCAGAAAGTGTCAACGTTGAAGTGCTGAAGAGAAGAGCATGGTTTTTGAAGGAGAAGTTTCTCTTTTTTTCTCTCTCAGTTTGAATTTCAAAGAGGATTATTTTTTCTCTCTGATTTTCTGGGCAAACAGAGCGAGAGAAAGAAGAGACAACGAGAAAATAAAAGAGAGAACCAAAGAGAGTTAACGATGTGATATAAGAACAAGAGAAAATAAGGGTGGCGTGGCGGTAGTAAAATTTGACCTTCATTTCCCGGTCACCGCAGTGTTTACCGCTTATAAGCGGTTAATCCTTTTCCCTAAACACGTTTTCACAAATCAAATTAGGGCAAATCAAGATTCTATAGCGAGATTGTCTTCGTGTGTAAACTATTTAAAAGGACAATATGAAAGTCATGCAATGGCCTTTCAAAATTTTTGGTAATAATAATGTTGATAGGGTTTATTTTTATTTTTCTTTTATATATATTATCTCTTTTTTTGTTTGGTATGAGTTTGTGAGTAGTAGTTGTTGGTGAATAGAATGTATTACAAGGCTCATTCTAAGTGATTGATGATGATGAAATTAGGTCTAACAGATAGTGAGAGAATAAGTAAAACTCTTCATAACAAGATTTCTTAATTGCCCTTGTCCTTATGGTAATACATTATATTAGATTTTGTGTGGCTTGAATATTTTGATTTACTATTGATGAGGATTATCATAGTTCCATAGTTTGGTTGTTAATATATGGCCTCTAGGTATAGGTTATATTTGTAACTTTTAAGGTCAATTGTCACATTGTGCCTTAGTTGATATTTTTGCTTATTGGGCTATTGTAGGTTAAAGTTGTTTCCAAGTTCAAACCCAATTATAGGCCCACTTAGTTATGACCATATCAGAAGGAAAAGTGTGTTATTGAATAGTTCACTAAATTGTTACTATTATTTGCTTGAAGCCATAACTGAACATGTCTTAGGGTTTTAGTAACTTGTAAGAGGTGGTTTGTTTCACAGGACAAGGTATATCAAGGAACAGTGTTCCTTTATGCATGTTTTATTAACGATTGTGAAGCAACACGACCGTTTAACACATTTAAACGTGCATCATTTATTATGCAATTAATTTAATGACCACTAATTAATGTTAATAATTAATACTACTATTAACAATTAATAATTATTTAATATGCATGTATTTATTATTATTATTATTAACAATTAATAAATTTACAGTTTTTTCTTGCTATAGTTATCCTATCTTGTACATCTAGACATCTCTTGTTTCTGTGCATGCACACATTAAAAAAATTATATCTAAAGTATGTTTGGTAATATAATAAAGTAACTATTAGTTTATTTTATTAGTTTAAAAGTTCATTTTATGAACATAAATATGTAAATTATCTTAAATTAAGATATATTAGAAGTTTCTAGTTTGTGATCAATTATAAATATTTTAACTTATATTTTGTAGTTTATTTAATTTATTATTATTATTTAACTTAATATTTAATGCAGTTATTTATTATTTTCATATTTTTATCTATTATTATATATTCAATTTTGTAGAGATAATTTTTTAAAATAAATAATTTATATTAGATATCATTATAGATTTTGACATTTCAGTAAGACTGAAACTTTTAAAACTGACCAATTATCTTCTATCACATGAAAATTATTATTAGATAAAAACAAAAGGAACAAAAAACGAGAAGGATGAGGACCACACTAAACTCATGTAAAAAAGAACAAACTCCAAGTTCAGTCTAGACAGAACATCAAGCAAATCAACACTATTTTCCACATATAAAATTGTCAGTATATCAGCATAGTTATTACCTTCTGTAGAGACATTAATCAATAGAAAATTCATAACATCACAAATCTGCTACATCATTTACCTTTTAAGGATCCAATGAATGATATCAAGGCATATACATCATTTATTTTTTAAGAATCCAATGAATGATATTATCAGCATATACATCATTCACCTTTTAAGAATCCAATGAATAATAAAGGTTAGATAATTTTTTTTAAAGATAATTAATTATTGTATTGCTTTTAATACTTATCACATTTGTTTATTTTTTTATGTGGTTTAGTGACGACTCAAGATTTTAGGATGCCTAATACAAATAAAAAAATAAAGTTTTTTTTAAATTAATAAAATAATTAAGATTATTAATAAAATAAAATTATGATATTTTTATTTAAAATTTATTTTTTGGTGATGCAAAATTATCTATTAAATTATCATAATTAATTTTATTTAAAAAATCTTTTTTAATAGACAATAAAGCTAATCTTTTCTATATTTGTTGAGACAATTGTTGATCTTAAATAAAATTTTATTAGTTTAAGTTTTGAAAAACTCCTTTCAAGTTGTCATACTTGTATATTTTTATATAAAATTAAAAATTATAATATATATCATACTAAATATAACTTATAAGTATATAAAATAAGTCTAAGTTAAAAAGATAAAACCTGATTGTCAAGACAATAAACTTGATGATTGTAGAGTCTAAAGTCTCTTGATGATTGTAGAGTCTAAAGTCTGGATCCTGTCATTTGGTATGTATTTAAATATAATTTATAACTTTTAAATTATCTTCCTTGAATATGCACATTAAACAATAATGAAAAATATTAGGATCAATTGATCAGTCTCATATTATTTTTACAATATTGATGTCATCAAAAGGAACAAAAATGAACACAAACTCTTCCTCAATTAATCTATTGCTCCAAGTCTCCAAAAAGACACCTACATAAATAGACAACATAGAATGATGAAATATGAAATGAAAGAAATTTGAAATTAGAAACAAGTTGAAATAATATTATCCAAGGAACAAAGAGACAGATGAAGAAAAAAGATAAGTGAAGAAAAAATGAGAGACGTGAAAGAGTCAGACAATGATAGAACATATAAAGAGATGATATCAATTTGTGGAAAAATATCAATTATAAAGTTTGGATAGGTAAGATTTTAATTTTTTTAAAATATTATTAATTTATCATAAGAAAGTTTCAAATAATATTTTTCATTAAATAGTATTTATAGTATCAATATAAATTTAAAGTCATTAAATAAATAATATTTATAGCACAAATGTAAACTTAAAGTCAGTTAAAATATTTAAATTTTTAATTTAAATTTTATTAGTATAATTTTAAAATTAAATATTTTTTATTTTATAATAATATATGAGTATTAAATTTTGTAAAGGCCTTTGAGACCTTGAAGCTTAAAGAGTATTAAGTTTTTTTAAGGCCTTTAAGGCCTTGAGGCCTAAAGAGATTGCTTTACCTGCTTGAGCCTTTAGCCACCCTTAAATTAAAAATATTTAACATTTAAAATTAAAGTAACTAATCTTTAGTTATACGATGCTATGTAAAATTTATACACAATAAAAATTATTAAAAAAATCAATAAGAGAATAATTTAAATTGAGAAATAAAAAATAAATTTATAAAAAGAATAAAAAAAATACATTTAACTAATACTCATTAAGTAAACTCATTTGAATAAAATTATTTGTCTAAATAAAAAAAGCATATACAACTTTTAAAAAATAAATAGAAGTACTAAAAGGTTTAATAAGAATTTAATTATTTAAAAAATAAATTATAATTAAATAATAATTTTATCAAAAAAATTCAAATTTAATTTATATAAAAAAATTATATAATTATATTATTTTACATTTAACATTAAATTTATTAAACATATATAATTTAATAAGCTAGTTTGTAAGTTAAAAGTTAACTTACCCTATCAACGAGCTTAATTTTGTGACAGAAATCATACAGTAGTTGGAGACAAATAAATTATATTAAAATATTTATTTTCAATCGAATATAATATGAGTGAGCATTTAGATTGATCTTTATTGTCATTTTAAACATATTATCTTTTGGAATGATTATCGAGACGTAGTGATTTTTGGATCCTTCTATATTACTATAAATTTATAAATAAAATGATACATGATAAACTATTTAAAAAATAGCAACGCGAAAGAAAAAAATAATATAGTTGTATGTTTTGCAGATTATGATATGATTAAGAGTTCGTGCAAGTGGCAACTAATGTTTAAAATTCACTTAATCACTAAATTATTTAGGTTTTAGTATAAAAGAGAGACATGTACATGTGTATAGTACAGATTATAACTATTCAGGAGACATGATTTGAAACGTGGAAAAATGACCTGAGATTTGAATTCCTAAATATCTTGTATAATATCATAATAAAAAGAAGCTCTTCAACCTAAATTGGAAAAATAATCTTTTATACTGCGTAGATAAAAGTAGAAAATATTTAATAAAAATTATTTGATTTTAAAAATTGAAATGAATGAAAAATATAATATAAGAAAAATATGACTAATTAAAAAAGAACCTTGTCTTCAACAGTGGATAGAATAATAATAGTATCTTTAAATTATCGACATTTTAAGCTACTATCCTAATAAAATAACCACTATTGATATATCTATAAATAAATTTGATATTGGTTATCTAATTAATATATCAGTAGAAACATTTTAAATTATTTTGTTTTTAAATCATGTATTAAACAAGTTATTTTTAAATAAAATTTGTGTATTAAATATCGACATTTATGTTATATCTTATATCTTTTTGATTCATACGTTTTAAATCATATAGACTAATAAAGTATCAAAATTAAGAAAAAGTTCTTATCCATGTGACCATATTTAGATTCATAAACTTAAATTTTAATAAATTTACCACGATTTATAGGTTTTGAATTTACGTGTAAATCCAAGTCTTCAATTGGATGATTGGATGTTAATGTATGGGAGAACGTAATCTTTTAAAGCGCGTTTGTTGATATTCCACTCAAGAAGGATATATGGTAGGTTTATAATAGAAGTAGACAATTAATTTTTGGATGTTACAAAAATGATTTTTAGTTACAGTATAGTTATAATTATTTAGAAATCTTGTATTACAGTTTTTAACGATAAGATTATATAATTTATTTATAAATATGAAATAAATTAAAATTATAAATAATTTATAATAGATATCATTATAGATTTTAACATTTTAGTGAGGCTGAAACTTTTAAAACTGATCTATTTAAAACTGACTAATTATCTTCTGTTAGTATTCTCACAATACTAAATGGATTTGATGAAGCCATACAAGACAAGTTCAGCTAAGCAATGGCAGCAAGCAAGCAATTGGATTTTGGTCTTGATTTGGTGTGAGTGTGTTCGAGATTGATTGGCAAAGAACCTTGACATAAGTGAAGA